>MDSZ01236503.1_pt1 | contig 41848 bp, 14 predicted proteins | sample 811201 | NCBI WGS metagenome assembly MDSZ01 (sample SAMN05326647, study PRJNA326480) | marine metagenome | isolation source: seawater | place: Indian Ocean: North | collected 2010 | reverse complement strand
GCGTTGCGAAGAAAAAAGGACGACGACGACAAAAAAGGAAAGAGAGAGACTCTCGATTTTTTCTTTTTTTTTTTTGTCTCGTCTTGTCTAAAGTCATCTTTTGTGTCATTTTTTTCTCCCTTTTTTTTTCTCCTCCCTCCCTTTTTTTTTGGTTTTTTTTTGGATAATAATAATAACTGTCATCAGACGTCAAAAGGCTGCTGCTGTCTTTGCGTCTTTTGTCCGTCTCTCTCTCTCTCTCTCTCTCTCTCTCTCTCTCTCTCTTTGTGTGTCGTCGTCGTCGTCGTCGGAAGCAGACAAAGAAGAAGAAGAAGAAGAAGAAGAGAGATGCCGGCGTCGTCGTTGTCGTCGTCGTCCTCGGGGGTGCCGTTCCAGTCGAAACTGTCCGTCGCCTTGTGCCGGGCTCTGGTGAAGTGCTCGAAACGATTCGAGGTGCAGATTCAGAGACTGGGATTGGACGCCCTGCCGGAAACCGAGCTGACGCTGCTGAGATACCTCTGCCCGAACTACTTGAAGAGCGTGCAAATCTCGGCGAGCGGTGATGGCGAAGAAGAAGAAGAAGAAGAAAAAGAAGAGAATGATGTTTTGAGAAAGGAAGGGACCGCAACGACGACGAGTCAACGAAACACAAAGACGAAGAAACCAGAAAGCCACTTACTCCGACGGGACATCCTGAACGAGTTTCGGAAACCTTTGGTGGTAAAAAAAGGCGACGCGAAACGAGCGTTCGACAGACGCATAGACGCCGCCATCGGCGTCCTGTCGACGCTGAACGAAAGAACGGCGCTGTTAGAGAAGACGCCGGCGAAATCCAGATCGACGTGCGTGACACGAGGCGTACGGGTGACGGCGAGTTCAAGTTTGATTCCCGAACAGAGTTCGCCGAGAGAACAACGATTCGTGTACGCGTACAACGTGAGAATTGAAAACGAGTCGATGACGGAACCGGTACAGTTGATTTCTCGACGGTTTGAAATCACGGACGAGAACGGAGGGAAAGAATTCGTCGACGGGCACGGAGTGATCGGGAAACAACCCATTTTGGACGTTGGGGAGAAATTTGAGTACACGAGTGCTGTGCCGTTGAAGCACCTCAAAGGTCAAATGACTGGTGGGTATTTGATGGCATCGCAACGAACCGGGACAGTCTTCGAAGCAAAATTGGAATCGTTCGCGTTGAAACCGCAAGAACTGAAGAAGGCGAGAGAAGAAGAGAAGGATGCAGAAGCATCAAAAGTGGCAACGACGACGACTGGTAAAGGAAGAAGGAGTCGCGTCATGTAAAATATACCTGTAAAATTACTACCACTTTTAGTTAGAGATTACACACACACCTTTCTTTATAAACACGCACACCCAGAGATATAACACGGCATCATCCATCATGATTTCATCGGTGCTCACTACAACAGCAGCACCTTCCTCTTCCTTTTCTTCTACGTCTTTTACGAGAAAGCGCGGTATCTTTCGGCATTCATCGTCGTCGAGTCGAGTCGCGTCTTCCTTTTCCGCTTCGTCGTCGACGAATGCGTCATCCAATACCGATATTTTACAAGCAATGTGCGAAGCGGTACAACTATGCTCAAAGTTAACCTCGAAGACGCAAAAAATGCTGGAATCTTCCGATCAAGTCTCGAAACTGGACGATAGTCCGGTCACGGTGGCGGATTACGCCGCGCAAGCGGTGGTTTCGTACGTGTTGGAACAGAAATATCCAGATGTGGCTTTGTTAGCCGAAGAGGATGCGAAAGCGTTGAGAGGAGGAAGCGAAGAGACGAGAGGGCTTTTAGAGAAGATTACGGAAATTACAAATGAGTGCATATTTGGTGACGACGTGTCTGTGTACCTTTCCCGAGAAGAAGTAGCACGACTGATTGATCGCGGAAACCACGAAGGTGGGAGCGAATCAACATTTTTCGTTTTAGATCCCATAGATGGGACGAAAGGTTTTATCAATCAGAGACAATATGCCATCGCTCTTGGTCTGTGCGAGAAGGGAAAGATTGTTGGGGGTGTTTTAGGGTGCCCGAATATGCCGATGAGTAAGATACCAGAGGATGTGGATGCGTTGGAGACGAAGAAACCAGGGGTGATTTTCGCGGCGTATGAAAATTTGGGATGCAAGTACGCGGCTATGGATGCAAAGGAACCGGTGGGGAAGGATAGTTTTACCGCGACAAGCGATCAAGTAGTAAAGTGCGGGGAAGATGGAGCAAGATACATGGAATCGTGGGGGGATTCCATCGTCGCAGACCATGCGTTTACGAACGCTTTGAGCGAGAAGGTTGGAATCACTCGGAAAGCACTCCGAATTGACTCGCAGGCGAAATACGGTAGTTTGAGCAGAGGCGACGCCCACATTTATTTGCGATTTCCGCCGAAAACGTACAGAGAAAAGGTTTGGGATCACGCGGCTGGTGCGATCATAATATCGGAGTCTGGTGGTGTCATTTCCGACGCGGCTGGCGTACCACTTGAATTTGGAAACGGAAGGTTTCTCGACATCAATGGAGGTATCGTAGCGAGTGCTACTCCAGAGTTGCACGAACAACTTTTGAAAGCGATTGCGGATTTGCGTTAAAAGAAAAATTAGAGTCATCGAACATAATAGCATAATACAGATAGAAAAACTTTTGAATACAACAATTTTTAGTGGTAAGGCAAACTTCCTCACTTAGTTTCATGGTTTTATAAATAAGAAGATGGACCTCTTCACGGCGCTATGTTTTCCGCGTCGCGTTTTCTTTGTTTCGTGGGACTTAGAGGTTTAAGACCCATAATGGCGTCGAAATTATTTTTCTCTTTGTTCATATAGTTGAGTACGATTTCATCATCATCTCGAGATGCCTCGGCGTAATCGATAAGTCCACTGAGTGATGCTCCATTGGTCGGTTCAGGTGGCTTTGCGTGCAGCATTTTTTCTTTCGGCGTGACGACCGCTTTAGCAGCAATAGTGGCAGTGCTCTTCGTTTTTACGTTTTCGTCGCTCTTGCTCACTTGATTATCAAAAATGTCCGCCGGGAACAAGTTTTCGAAGAAGTCTACTATGGCGTCAAATCCATTCAAATTTTTCTCCTCTGGTATCGGTCTCAAACGCTCCTCAAAAGCTTGCACCATATCATCGTAGCTCTTCCCTCCAACGCCTTGTCCCACATCTACACACTTCGTCGCAAGTTTGTACAAATGTCCGGAAAACACCAACAGTGCGACTTCTCCTCGAGAAATGCCGGTGAAAACGAACGTTTTTTGACCCCCGTACTGACTTCTATTTTCCAAAAATTTCTCCGGAAACTCGCTCCAATGAATGAGATCCAAGGAATTCGCACCGGTATAAATGTGCTCTAAAAGCATATATCCATCGTTAAAGCTCTTTTGATTTTCGTTCGTGTTGATTATGGTAAAGTTCTTCGCCCAGAGCGAGTTTGAGTCTCGAGGCGTTATGAACATGTGCTTGGACCAGTTCTCGAAGGACAAATCCCACGTGCTCAACAACCATGGTACGAGGAACGTCCAAAACGCCGCTATCGGTGACTGCATTTTCAAGAATGCATACAAGGAGTAACTAAAGTAAAAGCCACCGACAGTTTTGAGCGCATCTTTTACGCTTCTGTTTTTATACACCCACAGAGTGAGTTCGATTGGACCGAATAGGGCATTCCGCATCCAATACATAATAAACTGCGATATCGAGTCTCTTTGGTACGCGCTCGTCGACGCCAATGCTTTCGCATTTCTCTCTCGATTTCGGTCTTTACCTGACGCACACTCGTCTGGCATCACTGCGTTTCTGTAGAAAAAATATACCCCACTGGGCACACCAAACGCTGGCGCCAACAAAATCGACGGCACCCGGTTCAAAAATTGAGCAGTTTTTCCTTTAAACACGTCGTACTTTACAAATTTACTCAAAACAGACATGAATTGTTTTCCAAACAAAGCTCGCGTGACTACCAACCACATGAGTCCAACAAAGTGATCTCTCTTGCGATTTTTCAATTCATCGATGTTAATTATCGTCACCAAAAGTAAAATGCTGAAAGGTAAATACACGCATACGCTCACCAGTGTCTCCACCAATGGAAAGTCTCTCGAGTCAAACAACAGATGCGTTTTGATTTTATCGGCTAAGAAATCTGGAATCAATTTCACTCTTCTTTCTCTTCTCTTCTTCGCGTGATCTTGCATTAACACAGTGGTGTACGTCTTATCGGCGTTAGTCACATACCCAACGTAATTCGGTTCCGGAAACAAATTTTTCAAGAAAGAAAACGGCGAGTTTTGTTGTTGCTCTTCTTCTTTTTCCTCCTTCTTACCGTTCTCGAAACTCAGTTTGCGCGAGGGTGATTTCTTTTCCTCTTTTTTTCGCTGCGTAGAAGTTCCGTTCGTATTTGGCGGCGTTAAAGGTATTTTCGTCGTCGTTCCGTTCTTCTCTGCTAATTCAGGCACCTTCAATGCTTTTTTGTCCGGCGTTCTCTTGTTCTCAATTGGAGACGGTTGAAATAATCCTTGGAACGTTTTTAACGGCGATTTTTTCACCTCTCCTTTCATATCATCGTTTACGGTAACTCTCACGATTCGATAGTTGACTATATCGTATCTCGTCTTTCGAAAGACATCCACTTGCTTCCTGAACCACCGGACGAAAACAAAAAATAAGTGAATTGCGATAATGAAGAGCAACAATGAGCTGAAATACACCAAGGCCAAATAATCGAGCGCTTGAAACTTCGTCGCCAACTCGACGAATCGAGAATCAGTCGTGACTATTCTGTTCTTTTTATAGAAGTCCGTGTCTTTGACGCTATCTAACACGAACACAATCATATGTGCCGTTGTTGTTGTTGTTGTTGATGTCTTTTCCGAAAGGTTTTTTGTGCAGAATTGGGGGATGCCTCGTCAGTCCCCTTTATTGACCCCCTCCTTTAAAAAAACACAACAAAAGGGAGAGAGAAGGGTTGGTTGGTTACATCATAGGGGATTTCTATTACAAAAAAGGTACGTAAAAGGTCATCATTCTCAGCTTTTTTAGCTTTTTCGTAGCAAGGAGTGATACAAAGGAGTGTTCCCTAAACAGCGGTGCACATTTTTGTACATCCTCCACCCGACTTCATCGCGTCTCCTTTTTCGTTTCCGAAATAAATCACTCGACATCCGTTGCATTTACACCAAAACGAAGCGCATCCGTGCAAGCACCCAATCATCGGTCCACATTTCGGGTAGTCTTCGAAAATTTCCAAGGAAAGATCTTTGTTCGCATCCCGGTCGCATATTTGAATCTTGTTGAAATATTTGCTGAAATCCGACCATTCCATCCAAAAGACGCCGTCGTTTGCTTTCGGTACGTAGTTTAGTTCCGCCGCAAAGGTTGGATTTTCGGTCCATTCTTTAGAACCGTCGGACCATGCGCCTTTCCATTCGTGCTCGTTCCCCCATGGGTTTCGTAATTTGACAAGTTTGACTCCCGTTTTGCCTTTGTCGTAGACTTTGTCCATGCTTTTCATTCCCGGTCGCCGACATTCTAAAATGGAATACGCGTGTTGAACGAATAATCCAGTCTCTCTTTCATCTTCCATCTTTTCGTCGTCGTTCTTTTGAATCGATGCGCCCAAGAGACATTTCGCTTTCGCGTACGCTCTCAAGACGTCAAAAACTTGGTCTCCCGTTTTCTTCTTAAAGTCTCGTTCGGAAGTTATAGAATAGAACACCGACGACCGTCCTACTCGACTACAATACATATCCTCGAATGACTTCTCGGAACCAAATGTATAATCCATCTTATCCCAGACCGTCTCATTGGCTTCGCGTATGAGCATCATGGAATTGCCGCCAGTTAAAAAGTTCCACGCGATGACAGATGATCCTCCGTCGAGTTGCGCGTAGCCCCCAAAAATCTTCGCGAACGCTTTTTGTAATAAACAAACCCACAACTCGTTGTCCGTATCTCTGAGAAATAGCAGTTCTTTCTTTGATGAGAACTTGGTTTCAGCAATTTTAACTGGAAATCGATCGTCCACGCCAACCGTGACCCATTTATCTCTTGCCGCGTGAAATAATCGTAACTTATAATAGCCTCTCGAGTTAATCTCTCGATCGATGAACAAAGATCTCAAGGCGTCCGGATGTTCTGCAAGACACGCGATGGCCGCTAGTAACCAACAATCGCCCAATGCGCGTTGCCCGATATCCGACGGATTGATACCTTCTTTGAATAGATACGTATTCGTATCATCTTCATTCACTTTTTTACTTCCTATTGGACCTAAATCTTTAAATCGCACGAGTTCAATCGTCTTGTGCCACTCTTCGTACGTCTTGTATTTCTGCTCCTCATACAATTTTTTCAAACTTTCCTCGCCATCCTTTCCTTTGTATTTACCTAAAACCATCGCGGTCGTGTGGAAGTGCGGCGAGTCATCCAAGACGTACCCACCGAACGGTTTGCACAGAAAACTTAAGAAACCTCGATATGCTCGCTTTACGTAAATGCCGAGGGTTGGTATTAAGTATATAACAACGGAGTGGTACAGCAACACGAATGGAAACGCCAAAATTGAAAACGGACTGTTGCCGTCCAAGGTCCCTCGAAAAAACCACTTTATGAACCCGATGATGGCTTTAAACGCGGCCGTGAAAAAACGATCGCATATTTGACACGGGTCCATAGATTTTGGCATGATATTTTGTCGGACTGTATGCTGTGCATACACGTGTAATCGGTGCGTTTGTATTCTGTGGACCAAAAAGGCAGATATCTTTTTGGAAGATATTTTTTTGGAAGAAGGAAAAAGTGAAAAGAAGTAATGGTAATAATCTTAGAAAGAACTGGTACGTACGTAGTTATCCTCAAAAATGACAACATTAATCGGTTCTAGTAGCTATATAAGCTATAATACAAACTCTCTTCATCTCTCATTTCTCTGCACTTAAGTGCTCACCGCGGAAGAAGATTCATTCTCCAACCCGGACGGTTTCATATTTCCCGTGACTTTCATTTTGTTCGCGGCAGCTTTGTAATACTCGCTTGGGTCCATGTGTTCTGCACCTCCACCTTCGCTTGGGTGGAATGGTTTCTCGGTTTCTCGAAGCCATTTATCTCTCCCACCGTTTTTTTGCCAGAAGTTGTTTTGCGTTTGAGAGACGTCCCACATCATTTTGAGGTGGGCGGGTAATGGCGCGAGGGTGGAGGCGGCGATGGCGCCAGACGCGGCAACGGCGGGGACGCCAACGCCTGGGAAGACGGAGTCACCGCACCGCAAGAGCTTTGGGATGGGAGTCAATACGCCCGGTTGGGGGATGTTTGGTAACGGCAACACGTCGAATAAGTTACCGCCAGCTTGTAAAGCCGGACCGTACGTACCTTTGTGGCGTCGTAAAAACCGTTGGTGGGTTTGAGGGGAGGCATAAATTTCAACTTCCACGCGCTCGCGAATGTCCGGGATGATGCGCTCCATGGTTTCCCATAAAATTTCCGCTCGTTCGCGTTTAAAATCTTCGTAATCTTTCGTGCCTCTTTGTTTTTCTTTCCAAATGTCGTACGGCTCTGAACCGGCGGTGTAGACGTGAACGATGTGTTTCCCTTCCGGCGCGACTTCCGGATCTAACACAGTTGGAATGAATATAGTTACCACGTTCTGCGGGTCACCCAACGGACGATTCCAATCACGAATGCAGATATGCGAGGGATCTAGATCCGGTAGCCCAGTCGCGTCGATACCTAAAAATAAATGCATGATGGAACCGAGCTCTGGAATTTCAGACATCTCTTCCTTCCACTCCACGGAACGGTCCAATTGCTGCGCTTTCAAAACCTCCGCATCTGGTAACATGGGCACGGTATCCCAAATAGTCGCGTTCGACACCACCGCATTTCTCGCTTTAATCACTTTCCCGTTTTTCAATCGCACGCCTTTCGCTTCGCCGTCTTGGACGATGATCTCCTCCACATGCGATTTCAATTGCAACTCTCCGCCAAATTTTTCTAAACAATACGTCAACTTATCCACGACCGCTTGCGTCCCGCCTTCTGGCGCACACAACGACGCCCCCGGTCGATGGAACCCAGGGATACTATAAATCATCGTTGCACCCATTGTCCCTTCCGCCGGAAACCCACTGAAAAATGCCAACATATCAATCCACCGTTTCAAAAACTTATCCGTCACGTATTGTTCAGACAACTTATGAAACGAATCCAAAATGTACGGAATGTCTAACATAACCATTGGGTGTGTTAAATAAAATGGCACGGCAATAATCGTGGACACGAGCAAGCCAGGGTCTTGTCTCAGCGCGGTTAACGGGCACGCGTCCAACGCATCGTACAGCGGTTCCAACCGTCCTTTCAACGCCTTCCATTCCTTAATGGCCAACTCTGGATTATCCGACTGTTCTCTCAACAAATCGCAAAACCCACCCGGCGCTTCGTCGTCTCCGGTTTGAAACCTCCAGTGCCCTTCCTCTGTCCAAAGCGAAATCCCATCGTACGTCTTGACCGGCATCTCCTCTCCTAACGCGTCAAAAACCATCCTCAGCGGGTTCCCTGTCGGTCGATCCAACCCTTCCCAAATAGACGGACCAACCTCGAACTTATATAAATCCCCTTCGGGTGTTTTGTGATCGAACATGTGGCAACACCCACCGGCTAAATAGTGCGACTCGAACACTTTCACCGAGTTCCCGTACCGAGCAAGCAACGACCCGCAGGATAAACCACCAATGCCAGAACCGATGACAACGCAGTCGTACTCTTCGTCCGGAGATTCGATGGAACCAGCCATCGCTTTGATAACAGAGCGGCGCTGGGTTTTAGCACCGCAGTTTCGAACGTTCGCGCGGTGCGGTCTTTGTCGAAACGTATTACTGCCGTTCATCATCATCGTAGAAGAAGAAGCAGAGGAAGCCATTTTCGTTCCCGTTTGCAACATCAAATATTATCTTTTTGGAATTCCAATCGTGCGATTCGACCGGACTCGATGCGACGTCGCGGAGAGACAGAGAGAGAGAGAGAGAAAACGAGACGGCGCTCCGCTCTGCTCTATTTCTTGACGAGCTCTCTTCTTCTTCCCACGCGGCGCCGCGAGAAAAGACAAACGAAGGAAGCGCGCACTTGGTGCGGTTGTATAATGTGGGTAAATATGACAAATGGGGCGTATCTTTTCCAACTTTTTTGACTGAAATCTTTCTTTTTTGCGTCCCCGAACCCACTCTCTCACCCTCGCGTGTGGACACACAAAAGGAGGAACACGCCCCCGAGGAGGACTGGACTCTCGACAGTTTTTTTGGTTTTTTTTGGACCCGCTTTTTCTCGCTTTTTTTTTGTGTCGTGACTTTTTTTTTTCACACGTGCGCACACTCTCCAAAGCTCGCGCGCGCACAGACGCGGGCACAAGACTCGTGGCAGCCCCGCCGAAGAAGAAGAAGAAGAAGAGGAAGAAGAAGAAGAAGAAGAAGAAGGAACGGACCCCCGACGGCCCGAGGACGAAGACGACGACGACGACGACGACGACGGCGGCGGCGGCGGCGATGCGCGACATCAAGGCCTTGAAGATTGAAGTTGCGCCGTCGGAAAAAAACGAAGGGAACGATTTGGGAGGCCCTTTGGTCGTTTCTTTACGCACCGCGCCGACAACTCTGACCGACGGGACGTACGCGTTCAACTTGTTCAGAGGTAATCCAGATACGAGCGACAGGGAATTGGAGAAGGAGTTTGGGAATGATGCGTACGAACGAGCGTATAACTTCACCAATGGCAAACTTGGAAACGGCGATACGCCGCATTCGGAACGGCATTTAGTGGTTGTTGGGAGAGGCGACGGGTGCGACGTTATCGGGAAAAATTTCGCGCACGAGAAGTGCGGATTTGGCATTGGCGTGTTGCCGAAAGATGCGACTCAGGGCGTGATGGCACACGAAGACGGACGGTCGATGGATGTTTTGGGTAGATTAGTGCCAGTTGGCAAGGAAGGCTCCGGGGAGTACGTGTTGAAATTACAAAGGTTATGTGGCGATTCTGTGGTTCACATGTTGACGCGACCACAGAGACTTAACTATCAGTTCAACAGAGACGACGTAGAAAAGTTGGATTACGACGATATTAACGTGCGAAGGGCGATTACCGCAGACGCGACGAAGTTGTTTTCCTCGCAAAAGAGGCAAAGACAACAGGCAAAGCTCATGTCGGCGAGGAAGTTGGACTCGGATGCCATCGCATCGCCGAAATTGTTAGAATCACAAATTGGCAAATCGTCGAGGTTCGCAATGACGAGAAAAGATTTGATGCAGAAGGCGGGAGAACAGAGAAATTTGCCACCCCATGATTTGGAGGCGACGAAGCCACACGAGGCGTTTCCGTGGAAATTGACACCGGGCTACGTCTTGTTCTCGCATAATTTACCATATAACGACTTCATAAAAGCCGGGAAGAAAACGACTGTGGAGGCTATGATAGAGTCTTTGGGCGGGTCGGAAAAACCGAAAGCAATTATAGATTTGTTACCGATGATTCACGTGACTGATCCGAATTGGGCGATTTCTGCCGGCGACCACAGTTTCGATGCCACGGAGAAAGCAAAGGCGTTGGCGTTTATGGATGCACTTCTACAATTTGCGAGCTTAAAAAGTGGACGAGTAAAAGAGACCAGGCCGAAACGAATAGAGAAGAAGAAACGAAAGCGGAAAGAGGAAGGAGAAGAAGGCGTGAAGAAGGAAGAAGATGGGGAAAAAGAAGAAGAAGAAGAAGAAGAAGAAGAAGAAGAAGAAGAAATAGAAATAATAGAAGAGGAAGTGAAGCACAAATGGTTGTTTACGAAACCTGAGCGGGTAGATCCGCTCATACAGCAGTGTATCATCGATACATTTACGGAAGTAGAAGTTGGAGACGGGACGCAATACGGCGAATCGCGACTGCGAACGAAGAGACTCAAGGATTTACTCGTCCTTCACATTATTCTTCTTGCCTTGCGCGTATCAAACTGGCAGGTGGATTCCGAACCATTACGCGCCGCTTTAAAATTGAAAACGACGGAGTTTACTCCGATGTATAAACAATTAGGCGCAAGTAAAGTTACGTCGATTAAGCATAAAAAAGACGAATCGCCAACGATTGCGCTCATGATGGCTGAACGTCAGCTCTCAACTATTTTGCCAGAAATCAAAAACCGAGTCCAAGCAAAGAAGAAGAAAGAATCATAAATACACGTAGCGTTAATAATAATAGTGTTCTAACGATATCTTTTTTATATAAGAAAATCTATATGACATGCGCATGGCATTCAGCGCACTCGGCGACTCCTTCTCGGCGCATCTTCAAAGCTACATCCTCCTTCGCTACTCCCATCCTCTCCAAAACACTCCACTCCACCCCACCTCTCGTCTACTTTCGCGCAATCAAATATCTCCTTTCCTAATTTCTCGTTCACTGCATTGTGCACTTTACACATCCATTCCTGGAAGCTCACCGAATCTGCCACCTCGGGAGGATACTTTTCAATAACCGTCTTGAAGTGCACCTGACACTCCTTGCACGGATATAAATTCGTAATGGCGTTGACTAAATTTTTCGCGTCTCTCTTTTCTCTTTCCGTCGGCTCGTCTGGGTACTGCGACGCTATCGAATGTAACAAGAGCCACGTCGCTCTTCCCAAGTCTTCTTTAGAGACGTATTCCGTGGACGACGCTAGGGGATTTTCTCTGTCAATGAGTTCTCCTCCTCCTTTTGGGGGGTGACTTTTTTCGCGGTGGCGACGAGGTTGCGGATGACTCGTCGACGCGCCGTTCGGGGTCTCGTTCGTCCGATGATTGGTGACGTCGTGCGCGCCGTGCTGGGAAATCTTCCGAAACCACCACGACGGGGAGTTTTGAGACATCTTCCTTCGAAGCCTATTTTTGTAAAGAGTTTAGTTTGTTGTCAGAGAAGAGATTTTTGTCTTTTGCCAACGAGTGACGACCCAAACTGCCAGATGAAAACTCGAGAAGAAAAATTCGAAAATAAAAAGCGCGTATCGATTCACACAAAACATCAAACCTTTAAAAAGAGTGTTGTTGTTGTTGTTGTTGTTGTTGTTGTCGTCGTCGTTGTTGTATCTTTCTGTCGCGCGCGAAGGGCAGAACAGATGACGCCATCCTCCTCGACGCGCTAACGGGAAGCCGATTTTGTGTCGTTTTTTTGTTCCGCACGCGCGCTCATTGACGGAGAAATCTCGTCGCAAAGAGAGAGGAAGAGAGTGCGCACAAATTTTCTCGCGAGATGGAAACTGCCTTGCGCGAATCGTTAAAGCGACTCGCGAGAGTCGCGCGACGAGAATCGGCGCACGCGCTCGGCCCCGAAGACGAGTCGAAACAAATCATCGCGACGATACAGGTTCGTTAACACGTAGTGGTGTAGATGGAATTTTCTTCGCGTGTTTTTCAGAGAGAGAGAGAGAGAGAGAGAGAGTTTACAAAAGAAAGCAAGAACATAACTAACCATTTTCTTCTTTGAAAAATTAACAGGAAACCTTAGAGGCTGCGCATGAGGAGAACATCCCGGCTTTATCGGCGATATTTCTGGACCCTGACGTTGGGATTTTGAGCTATTTGAAAGAAACTGCGAACGTGGCTGCGAAAGACGTTCAAGCGGCTCGGGCGAAGGCTTTCGATACGATTACCAAACATATCGAACGCATTGGGCAAAACCAAAGTTCAGCAAATGCGAGAGAGATGCGCGATATATGCATGCGGCAGTTCCGGAGCGAGCAACAGAATACGACTAAAGCTGCTGCTTTGGGACCGATAATTGCTCTTTTCAGTTTGCAGCTACCTTTCAACGCAACGGAAGAAGAGTTGAAAAAAGTAGGGGAATCGTTGCGAAGAGATTACGAAAGAACCGCAAAGACGCCGACGGTAAAATCTTTAATTTTAAGGGCTTGCGCGGCTTTACACGCAAATTTTGATGTTGACTTTAAAGAAGAAGATGTTGCGCGAGATGCTCATCCAAGATGGTTGATCAATAAAGCGTTGGGGATATTAGACGATCAAATTGGATCTGCGGATTCCGACGACGACAACGTCGAGGAAGCAGAAAAGGGAGGGAAATACGCAAGCGAGAAAGAAAAGAAAAAAATCGACATGGTATTGATCTCTGGCGCACTCGAAGCGATTGCTTCTTCTATACAGTCTGTCCCAGATAAGATTTCAACGAGTTCGCGAACGGCTTTATCTAAAATTTTGCTCAAAGCATTGGCACCTCCATCTCATGGTCAACGCAGCGAAGTTCCGAAAAGCGCGATGAAAGTCGTCGAGTGCGTTGGCTCAATTTTAAAGAAAGAGTTCATCGAGTTTGCTCCCGAAATTTTTGAGAAACTCTTAGAACTCAGAGTGTGCTCGAATAAAGATGTCACCAGAAATGCAATGGTTTCTTTAGATGCATTTTTAATAACCTTACAGGACGCGTTGATGGACAATACTTTATTGGAGGAAAGCAAACGAATTGAGGCTATGAAAAACATGATGGGAAAAGTTAAAGAGCTTTTAGACACAAAGCACAACAAAAATTCAAACCCTCGAAAGATTACTGTTGCGGTCCGCGCTCTAGGCAAACTAGCTAAACCAGCGTTTTACATGTCGAGCGATGAACTGGAGATGGATTTGGACGAGCTGATGGAACAATTAGCAAGATTTACTTTAGAAGAAAAATTCGCTGCCGGGGGTAACGCTTTTGAGAAGAGATTCGAGTCCATGGAAAGACAGGTTGCACTTTTGATTGCATATACGGACGTTCTCGAATTGCAACAAACTGTTGATGAAACTACGTTAGATATGGTTGCCTCTATATTACGCTGGATATTTGAACACTATTCAAACGAAGTCGATACTAGAAAACGCGTCGCGCATGACGCCATTGCCAATTTATTTCAAACGTTATACGAGAGAGGTGGTGCGTTACGGAGTTTGTTTAGCAGATGCGGACAGTCTTTAGTCCTTTTGTCGTTGCGCGTTGGACCGCCCGATCCTATCGACAGGTTGCTGACAGACGCTCCACCAATACAGCTTTGGCCAAGGTACGTTGATTTATGGGTTCGCTTGCTCGGCGGTGACGAAAAATACGAAAGATTCAAGCCGAATAGAGCGTCCAAACGTTACATCTCATCTGGATTAGAAAATAAGAAGCGCTCACAAAGTCTCGACTCAGCAGTGGTATCGGAGCATTTATCAGAAAATTCCTTGGACGAACACGGCATGGATATCGATGTAGTCATGGATGAACAAACACAAATTGTCCAGGGCACGGCAAACGTAGTGTACGATTGTTTCGTGGAGCATATACTTTTGATATGCAATACTCTAGAACTTGGGGTTCGAGAGTCTACAATTGACAAGTCTAGTGCGAATTTAGGAGACGAATCGAAGGAAAAAGATACAAGAATTCCAGAAGATTTAGTAGATCAAAACATAGAAGCAAACGCATTAATAGCGTTAAATTTAGAAGGTAATTTAGAGGCCAAAAATTCAGCTGACATGCAAACTTTTCTTGGTTTAGTGGATTTCTTCCGTAAAGTTATCGATAAATCTCCTTCGAAGCAGATGTGCGCATGGATTGGGCAGCTAGGAGAGGAGCTCATGCTATTAGCGACGAAAAATACAGCTTTGAGTGGCTTTTACAAACTCATTCAGAGTTCGTTACATGCTGCAGAGCGTTCAGGATACTTTCGATCCGTTCGTCTTGATGAAAATGCACAAACAGATAGAAAAGATTATGAAACTCAACAAATCGAAAGTGATGACGAAGAAAAGGCTGCACGACTTCACGTGGCGAGAAGCTTTCAAAACTTTTTGCACGAGGTACTGGCAGAAAGTTCAGGGAAAACAGGTGAATTGAGAGCAGCTTCATTGAGTTTACTATTAGAAGCACCTGAAGGTTTACTTTCCTTGAATGATCTAGTGTGGCCATTGTGCTCGATGCTTGAACTTGGATTGCAACATTCTCCGATGGCAGAAACCGGATTGAAGGTGCTTGAAACTTGGCTAACCAATCGAAGGGAAGAATTGCTGCCTACACTTCCAGAGTGCGTGCGAAGCTTGAGGCCATATTTGGATCGTGGAGATGCTTTGTCTGAAGATTTAGAAATAGATCGAAATAGAGCAATGACTATGTTCGATATTGATGAAAACACCCCATCTGGTAGTGTCGCTGAGTGGCGCTTTGAGAAGAGAATGGCAAAGCAGGCGTTAGAGCAAGAAAGTAATTCTGAAGAAAAGATATTGCTAATGAGAGTGCTCAGACTCCTCGGTTCCGTAGGTAGTTATTCTCATTTTTTAGTGAATTCCATGGAAGAAGACGAACAAAGCGGCACAGATCAGAATAGAGACTCAACTATTCTTTGGGATTCTACAATGCGGATTTCTATAGATGTACCGTTATATGCCACAGAAGCAACTCTGTGGTTAGATAGTTGTTTGCCTCGAATCGCGCAGTTGGCCAAATTCTCTCGAGACCGCGCAACGAAAGTCGCAGCATGTGAAGCATTACATGCTATGACATTACTTATGGTAGGACGCAATGCGCGAAGACCGGATTCGACTGACGATAGGAGTGGCATTACGCCGTTCCATCTGGTATACCGTTCTCTATTTCCAGTCATCATAGATTTAGCTGCAGATTTTGAACCCGTTACGAGCACTCTTTTCCGTAAGTTAGCATTCCAATTGGTTCGATGGTTTACGAAAAATCAAGTGAAGGAAGCAGCAGAGACGATGGCATTACTTGACTCAATCACCCTTGGTGTTGCCGATGCTCGCTTCGGCATCAAACGTGATTTATGCGCGGCACTAGCTGCCGAGGCGCTTAAGTGGAGCATGAAACAGATGATGGATGTTCAAAATGCAGTGAATGTGAAGAGCATTTTGCGCCGATTATACTCGCTGATGTCGCATCCAGATTCAAATCGACGTCTAGGGGCTTCCAGTGCTGCTTTACGTTGTCTAGAACTATTCGAAACGCAAGATGGATCGGCTACAGAGATTTTGAAAAATCACATCCTGGAGATGCTGGAGGTGACGCTTCGATCATTTCGTCTGGCTTCTTTTGCACAGTCAAAGGATGCTGCGGAGGATGCCACGGCGCGTTTATCGCGATTGGTAGTACGCGTCTGTAAGCGACACGCACGTCTACTCATGCAGCCTTCAAAACCAGCTAGGTCGGGAACTTTTCAAACACTCCGCGATATCATCATGTGGATATTTGATGACGGAGTAGCAAGACCAGAGAGACGCCTACGACTAGAATCGCAATATGCGTTTTGTGTTTTATATCCGACGTGTAAATTCGACGTTCTTAGGCATGTAGAAGATAAAGGTCTTCCCTACACATCGGACTTATTTGATGAAATGAAAAATGTGAACATTTCAAATATAAACGGGCCAAGCGATCGAGGTAAGTGCGATGCTGCTATACGCTGGCTTCATGCCAAAAGAAGTGCTTTTCACTTCGCCAGATGGAGCTTGGAAGTCAATATACTCCCACCTGAAATTTTTTCACAACCTAGACATTTGGGCATATTCCAGAATGCATCGGAGTACCTGTTACTGTTAGAAGACAACGCCACTTTAAATGTGGGGCCGACGGCGCTTCGGAAGTGGCGCCGAGCAAAGATGGACTTTCTTGTACAAGTTTTATTGTTTGTTCATACCTCAATAACGAAACTAAGATCTTCGAGTAGTGAAGCGAGAATTTCTGAAAATCTAGCTCTGAAAGAGATTGTTGATAACGATGGATTTGTCAAGGTGCTCGTCAAATCATTCTTATCGCTGGAGTCATTTGAAACAGAAGCACAAGAAGAAATACGCATTTCTGCAACTGCGGCTGGAATTTTGAAGGAGTTGAGTTCACTCGTCAAAGAATATGGAGACAATCTGTCTCCATATTTTGGGGAGATTTATGGCAAAGTTGTAGAAGAGCTTCGGTTAGGAGTGAGCAAAGACTCAATTGGTGATCTCAGGTGTGTGAACCTCTCGAACACTTCTGGATGCTCCAAAGCTGCGAGATTGGTCACTGGCTATAGAAAACTATTCGATATTCAAATGTTACGAACTATTTTACCTAAAGAAGAAATGCAGAGCGGAGTAATCGGTGAGAGGTTAGTAATGGTTGTCTATAACCTAGGCAAATCGGCCAATCCAAGACAAAAAGCTGTTGGGACTGAAATTTTGCGTTTAGCGTTTCAACTTGGGATTGAGGCTGATCGAATCATGGAAATTATTTTAAGAGACGATGAATGGGAGGACGGTTTACTCTTCATAAGTGGACGACAAAATACTGGTACGGCGTCCACTCAACGCAGGAAAAAAGAGAAAAACGCTCGCCTCGAGCAAGAAAAGGGTGAATCATTTTACTTATCCTTCCACAAATTGATTACGAATTACGTTGTATTTGATTTTTGGAAATATGCCGCATCAATACTAGATCGAGCGGCAAACGATGTTTCCTCGCCGGGTGGAAGGATTGCGACGCATCTAATCTTAGCAGTGATGACGGATACAGGAATACATGCACGTTCAGTCTTGCTTGTATTTACGAAACGTATACTTGCGCTCGATCCGCTTGTTAAATCTGACTCTTCTCGATCGAATGATGTTATTGCGCGGTGTCATCGCAGAGCTTTAGCTATTATTGAACGTGCGCTGATTCTTGACGCATCATTGAAGCAAAACCGAGCTTTACTTCACACAGAGGTTGCGGATGAGAAAAAGGATCAAGAAAATGCTGCATACTTTATAGGAGATGCATTGGCAACATGTTTGCGACTAGATTCGAGTTCCTCGGTACGTATAGAAGCCATCAGAATTTCGATGCAGACTTTACTCCAGAATGGAGAATACAGAAACAACGTTTGCTATGCTATTGTCATAGAAGCGTTGGCAGATCTCGTAAATCATGTCAAGTCAGTAGAATCGGATCAATGGGACTCTTCTGGTGTCGCCGAAGGAACTAAAGATGCTATCCTTCGATCGTTTCGACTATCAAGCTCAAAAAGCCAACTCATGCGCATTGTACTTCCACTCATTGAAGATAATTACAGTGACCAGACGTTAAAGTTTATCACGAAGACATTGACCTCTGTTGAAAACGCGTGGGACGAAGCGCTTGCGGTAGAGTTATTCAATTTAGCTTTCGAAAATGGTAGAGAATCATACCAGAAAAGGGTGTGCGGACGACTTTTGAGCATAATATTGATGAATTCAAGTTCATCCACGGTGTGCAGTTTCATATCTGAACGAGTGGATGCGATCGTGGAAATATTAGAGCGCACCAATAGGGATGAATCAAAGTCAGATGCTGATGCCACAAATATATTGAACGCATTTATGATCATGAACGGACTTTACCAGAAATGCTCGAAAGAGCAGATTGCAGAAATTCGTCCTAATCTGCAAAATACAACAAAGAAACAGAAACAGAAAAATCTTAACCAAATAGTTTCGACGCGTGCACTTGTTGAAATTAAAGGAAAAGGCGCATCTGGTAAGTCTATTTTCGATGAGCATAAAGAGCTCTGCCTACGTATTCGGCAAGTTTGTTTTGAGACATTCTCTGCACTACTCAGTCAAACACAAACAAAAGAAAAAATAGTGAAGTTTTTCGATACTCTTCTACAGGGAGATCCACAGCGCTTCAATGCTTTGATTGATGGAAATTCTCCATGCTATATGGAACCGATATGGTCAAAGAACGTAGCACCGACGCACAATGTGACCCAACCCGAAGGAGAAAATGCACTTCCGTTTACAATGCTTTCTTCCACGCTATTGAATCTCGATCCTACGCTGGCAAAAACTCCTGCAGAACCAGCAGAGCGAGCTAAAAATAATAATGCAAATCCAAGCTTGGGCGAAGATTATCCACGAGAATCTGCGGAGTCCTCATCACAATCTGTTCGTGATAATTTGGAGGCGTTTTCTGTTTCTAATGGCTTTTATTTTTTGCTAGATATTGCCATGCAAGGAACGTCAGAAGATCCTTCTGGAAACGCTTTAATTGGCCGCATAATACTATTGCTGAAAGACACGCAATTGTTACCTCACGTCAGATTCGCAATAGCAAAAGCGGTGTTGAGAGCGCAGCGTGTTTCAATTCAGGCGCTTAATCCAGCAAAAAATTCAAACAATCAGGAATCAAACATTGAGATGTCTCTTTTTCGAACTATAGCACCAAACCTTTTAAGCTCTGTAGTTATCGCGCTAATTGACGTCTCGAAATATTGCAATGAGTCCACTGATGGACCAAAGAGCAACTTTCAGCGCAAAAATATCATTCCTTCTCCTTTACGGGAAGTAGCAGTGATGGCGTTGGAATGTGCAGAAACATGGACTACTGAAACAAGATGTGTACTTTCTAATCTACTTTGTTGTGTGATTCGTAACTCACCAACTGGGTCTGTGGTTGAACTTCGAGAGAACGTTGCGCTCGGAACACGTTTAGCGCGTAAACTACGAGACTGTATATTTTCAACGTTCGATTCGGATACGGTGTCCGAAATATTTTACGACGCTTTGAGAGAAATGCAGTCATTGGTCAAAACACCAAGTCAAGAAGAGACGGGTCGACTTCGTCGAATCGCGGGGGTTCAGATGATTGGCGCTTTTGTTGCAGATGGTATTTTGGATATTACCGAAAAGAAAACAATCGTGAAATTTAATTCAGAGAATCAAAGTCATGATAAGGATTGGACATCGGATATCACTCTAACGAGAGCGGTAGTCCACCATTGCCTGATGAAGCCAGATGCAACCTCGGGTCGGAAATGCCATGAAGCTGCAGCGTCGCTTGTTGGAGTCGCATTGGCAAAACGAGCAGAAAAACGAATAGCTCTGGAAACAAGTGTGGCGGGCGATGAAGCTTGGGTTCGTGACTTGTCTACGCGCCTGCACGCTTTGAAGCAAAATAAACTCGATGTTTTTCTTATTGCCCTGGATCGAATATCAAAGCATTACCCTCCCTTTCCATATGAAGCTGATTTTGCAAGCATAGTGCAAAGCTCTTTAGACAAAATTTATGGTGAACCGCGCTATGTCGCTTTACGTGCCTTATCTTATGACACAAGCAGTAGCGAAAATAATATTGAATGCGCAAAACAACTGCTTCCAAGGATGAAAACATTCTTGGACAGCAGAGACCCTCAAACCCACGCTCTCTTGATGGAAATACTCGCCCGGGGAGTATTATTTGCGTCATCGGATGCGGATAATCATTCGGGTGGTATCTGTAACGTGGAATTACTGAATAGCGAGTCAAAACGTCTTTGGCTCACCACGATGAATAAACTTGACCGTGTTTTTCAATATTCGTCAGTCGTATCGACAAAAGTGCGCGCTGCACAGACAAAATTATGCGTCGCTGTTTTACACGCATTTCCCGAATTCAGAGAGGAAGGTGTTGTCATGGGACCTTTGTTTCGTGCTATGGCTGATCCAAATGAAGAAGCGGGGCGCACTGCTGCTAGAGAACACTGGGAAAAGGTCAATCACGTGTACACTTTGGGTGAGAGGCTTCTGGATCTTATGAAAACACCGCCATCTGCCAACGCAGAGGATTCATGGATAAAAGCAGCTTGTGCATTAGTACTTGCTATTCCTGAAGTGCATCAAGACTACGAGCAGACTGTTGCTGAAGATGATTTGGCAGATTGTGAACTCACTGAACTTGACATAAATACGGACTGGCAAGGTTCTAGTTTGCCAATGACGCCACTATTTTCAACAATGAGTACCCAAGTTATGTCATCAATGACGTTTACATCAAGTGGTTTGCCTGGATCTGGGCACCGATTTAGTCCAAGAAATATGGTTGGAATATCGCAAAAGCCTGCACCTGGGCTCGTACGAGCGACACCAGCTGCTCCAGGAACGTTAGCGATTGCCACACAGCAGGCACAAGCGGCAACACTGGTTTCCGATGTGACGAAAAGACGAAGCGAAGATTCTAGAAAAACGATTACATCGTCTACTCTAGGGACAGGAGAATCTGGTGATTTACCAGAGTGGTTGATCCGTGAGCAAGCACTAACTGGCACTCTGCAACGAGATCCTCTGTTTGGTTCCACATTACCTCTCGTTCCTCAGGTGCAAGTCGCACACCATCAGAAACAAACAATAATAGACGGATCTTCCAAATGGCCTGCAAAGCAAACGGTTTCACAAGACTATTACAAACGCAAAGAAGAAAATGCATCCTCGTTAGAGGCTCGAAGGTATCGCGCACTTCAGAAACACACCAGAGAGCAAAGAAAACATGCAGTGCATTTAGTCAGACGATATCGCGACGGTGAGCTACCAGATGTAAGAATTTCACGCGCTGAAATTCTTGCACCATTAATTTCACTTGCGAAACGCGATCATGCGATATCAGTATTACTATTTTCAGCGCTGTGGAACGCGACGCAGTCTGAGAAGTCTCGCTTGACGATAAAAGGGACGAATGAGCCATGGGAAAATGCAATTCCAGGTGAATCACAACAGGAAGAGGCACGGAATCTTCTCTCCGCGTTTGCTAAAAGTATCAAGGGTTCTAATGTATTCCTCGCATCATGGGTACTTAAAGCTTCTGCTGATGATAAAGAATCAAGAGTCTCGTCGAAAGATTTACGACGCATCGCATTTGCAGGGGATTGTTTAGCCGGTGGCATCATAGCTTTGGAATCAACTTTAATGGGCAAAAAATCAGTCGCATTAACAGAAGGTTCGGTGGGTAAAGATGTTACTTTCACATGGCGTGCCATGGCTGCTTTGCATCGTGCCGCGGGTGATGGAGATGCTGCTTTATTATCTGTTGCTAAAGCATTCGACGATGATGAACAGACACATTCTGCGCTTAAAGCACAATTATCTGGCGATGCAAAAAAAGCAGGTAAAATCTACAGAAAATTAAAGCAAAACAATACCAATACAGGAACTGAAGAATGGCGTTTCTGGACGCGAGAACGTACTCGATGCGCGGAGCAATTAGGCGAATGGTCGCTTGCTTTTGACGAATTCAATGAAGACGTAAAGAGAAGCATAAGAGCTAAGGAGTGGCGCCAAACATCGAAGTTGCTTACATTTGGCGGTGAAGAACTCAGGGGTGTATCTGGTGAAGCTTCCGGTGGAGATATGAGTGCAGCTGCCATTAGAATTTCCTTGAGGGAACCGACACTAAATATGGGCGAGTTTTTGGACTTCCTGCATAAAAGTGGTACGGATAAGGAGGATAAAGACCACGCGAGGCATGCATTATTGCTACAAGACTTAGGCGTTGAATTTGCTGTCAGAACCCTCGTAAACGAACTTGAAGATACTTCCAAAACTATTGTTCGAGATGTTCGCGACAGATTTGCTACGCGCTGGTCTTCAACGCACCCAAGAGCAGTTGCCGTTCGTCGAGCACTCTTGCAGTCCCTCCAACCGTGCACTGAAATTGAGGAAGTTTTGCATTGCGCGACGTTGTCGAGGATCCCCGTCTCAAGCAATGAGGTATCTGAATTTGAAAAGGGTTTAAGGAACACGTTGTCGAAGTGGCAAATGAGGTGGCCTTCGACAAGTTACGATTCTGTTGAAGTATGGGAGCGTGTATCATCATTTCGTTGTATTTGTTTGGAAGCTTTATCGCAGCTCTCAACGCAGACGTCAGGGAATTTAATAAAACAGGCTAATACTGACACCTACTGGCATGCAAGTCGAGGTTTGCGGAGAGTTGGAGAAACAAAATTATCTTTGAAGTTCTTGCAGAAATATGGCGACGCGATCAAAAACTCTGAGAGAGAGAAGGAATGGAAATATGGAAAAGCTACGCTCAAAGGAAAAATATTAGTTACGAGAAAGGCGGAAGATTTGGAATCCATATTGTCTATGATCCAAAACAGAGAAGCCTTGGAAAAATCATTTGTGACTGCACCACACATCTCAGATGTTAAGAATATAGAAGGCTCAGTTTGCGAAAAACTTTGCATGTTTACTAAAGACAAACATCGTGCAGAAACTCTTGCCCATGATGCGATTACCTGTTACTCTGCGGCAGAATCATGCGCAGAGGCTGAGAATAACGTTAAGCTTGCTTCGAAAGCATCGTTGAATCTTGCGCGTTTTTGTGATGAGCTTCTCATTCAATATGAAGATTCTATGACAAGGGACATTGATGTGCTGAGTGCTACTCTTGTGGAGCACGTGCTAAAAGCAATGAAATCAAGATCTAAAGCGTGCGAAAAAGCGCGACATTTACTACCTAGAGTACTCGCAATTTTGCGTAACACGACCGGAAAAAGTGCAATATTTTCACAATTTGAAAGTGGCGTTAGGAACACACCGGCTTGGTATTTTCTTGATTGGATTTCTGAACTTGTTGTTTTACTCTCATCTGAATCCGCGTATGGTGCGGTGTCTTCGCTCGTGACTCGACTTGTTGAAGCGTATCCTGCAGCTTTACGGCCACATTTCTCGCTTGGGAAGAATACCTTGACGCTTTCAGCTCTCAAAATTGGGGAAGTATTATTGAATTCGCCGGCTGCACTTCAGTTCGAACGGGCCGTTACACTACTTGATTTTCCTATGGCTAGATTGAAATGGTGGTGGAAAGAAATTGAGCTCGTGGAGCACAAAGAGGGTTTGCCCACAGATTCAAAGAAATTGTCAAAGATACTGAATGAAATGCTCGAAGATGTCGCAAATCCGGATGACCCGACCTTAGGTCCTATTAATGCATCATTCGCAAAGCTCGCAAAACCAATTCTTGAAGAAATTACAAGATCAATCACTGCGAATACGCCTGCTGTTTCAAAAGCGCTTCAAGATGCAGTAATTCTGATCGAAAAACAATGGAAGAAATTCGGAAACGATAGGTTTGAATCGGCTTCGACGCTTCCGCTCGAAAGATTTTCTCCATTTTTCTCTTCTTTTGAACAAAAGTCTTATGGTGGCGTCAAAGAACAGTTCATGGCAAATCTTGAAATACCAGGACAATATGATTCGCTCTCACAGGCTCCTGATCCAACTTGGCATGCGAAGATTGTTAGCTTCGAGACTAACACAACAATATTCACGCAGTCGAAACAGAAACCAAAGAAAATTATCATTCGTGGTTCGGATGGCAGAGAATACGCATTTATTGCGAAAGGTTCGGAAGATTTGCGACAGGATGAGCGAATTCAGAGGTTGTATCGTGCGATGGATTCGCTCTTGACTCAATCTCCGTCCGCAAGAGCGAAAGCGCTAAGAATTCGAACTTTCCATGTCCTACCCCTAACGCGACGAAGTGGATTGATTGAGTTCGTCCATCGCACTGAACCTGTCGGTCGCATACTCTTGAATTCAAGTGATGTTGCGAAAAGCAATATAGGAAACATATCCGTGAGACATGAAGCTTTTATTAAAGCTAGAGCCATGCTTGGTTTGAGTGGGAAAAAGCGCAAAGAAATAGATGGAGGTTCGCTTGTTCAGGAAGACAAAATGGGCGTGACGTGTGATCTGTCCAAGGTATCGCGACCTGCCCACGACGACTACCTCACCGCCATGGCAAATGCTGAATTGCATGCGAGCAATAAAATTCTTCGAGGATTGAGTCATCCAGGATATTCTCCTGCTGAGGATGCAATCCGTCATAAACTTCAAGTTGCAAGCGGATGTCCAGAAGCCTTCTTGGCAGCACGGAGAGTATTTGCGGCTTCCCTTGCGGCTTCCTCAATTTCTGGATGGATCGTTGGATTAGGTGATAGACACTGTGAAAATATTTTACTCGATGTTTCTCACGGGTCTCTCGTCCATGTTGATTTTGGCTACGCATTTGGAACTGGAACATTAACGTTACCGATACCTGAGATTGTACCATTTAGAGCAACGCGCACGTTTCTTGGTGCTTTAAAACCTTTGGATGCGAGGGAGTGGTTGGAGACAGATATGGCCAGAGTTCTGACTGCTTTGCGATCAGGTAAAAATTTATTGGAAGGCGCTATGGACATTTTCATCCGGGACCCAATTTTAGATTGGACCCGAGAAACTCAAAAGGGAGACGATGTGGAAAAGCACGTCGAAATGAGAGTCATGCACGCGCGCTCGAAATTGTCTCTCGCTAACCCAGCTTCCATATGCACCGAGCAATGCAAACCAAAGCACAGTCAATCTGCACACTGGGAAGGTCTTCAAAGACTCATCCTTGGCGACGACAATGGCGCAAGAGCTCGAGCTGGAAAGATGTGCGAAGATGTCGAGCAACAAGTTGAATGCCTCATGGATATGGCCACTGACCCTCGCATACTCGCGAACAGCTGGACGGGATGGAAAGCTTGGATGTAATGAGACAACAGTTGAAGTGCCATTCCGAATCAAAACATCCGAAATACAAAATTGATATACATTAAATAAAGCACCCCTAATTTTCTCTTTGCGATTCTTCTCGAAATAAAGTTACACAAAAATTCTCCTTCCTCCTCGAATTTTTCTTTCGTCTTCATTTTTCAAAAAACAAACTTTGCACTCTCCGAATCGGGGGGCCATGGCAGCCGCGGACTTAGATCCTAGGTCTTCGGCCTTAGATAACCTGCATGCGTTACTGAAGAGCGATAAAATCAGTAAACGAAGGGTAAATTGTCGCGTTTCCTTCCTTTTGGCGTGCTTGCTCGATGATTTCCTTTTCTTCGGATTCTCCGTTTGCAAATCGCATCTTAACGAGATTCACCCATCAAGAGGAAGGTTTCGAGTTATCCTTGACACAAGTTTATTTCCTTTTTACTAATTATACTAACATTCATTCTTACGGTATCGCCGCATCCCGCTTTGTATCGACAGGAGGGTATCAAAGAGCTTAAAAACCATCTTGGTTCGAGAGATTTTTTGCAATATCTGGATAGACGAACGAATGATTTTACAGCTCAAGTTGAAGATGTGAGCTTGCGACATACTTGGTCGGGCATCGTGAGCTCCGTTGTGGCATACGTGAACGCAGAAATTGAATCTCATAGAGGCAAAAATAAAGTATGTGATAAAAATATAACTTCGATATTGAGAGAAGTTGTTAAGACAGCGGAAGAGAGGAAGAAAGTTGCAGGTGTACAGTTGCCGCTTTTGAAGCGCGCAAAGAAAATTTTTGAGCACGTAGTAGATGTCTTGGAGGAAGCAGGATCGGAATTCACGACGGATTACTCGCATTTGCTTCGAATGCACCTCTTAATGGTTCCTGAATACTGCACAAAATTGCAAGCAGATGTGTTTGAGGGGTTGTGTGAATTTTTTGTCCAGCAAATCGAACAGAAGCGCAGTGACGAAGGCTATGGATCGATGGATTCGGACGATCTCGACACTGGTGTCATTACAAAAGAGGACATGTATAAGTCCGCGTCGACTCTGGTTCAGCTCTTGAAATCTTATCCTTCCGATATTACTTCAGAATACGCTTTAAGATTGCTCAAGTTCTTTGCAACGAATTTGAAAACATTGAAAGAAGATACGAAACTACCTGCAAGTTTGATGCTTGGTTTGAATCTAGTTCTGGCGAGAAACGGAATCGATTGTCAGTCGAACTCAAAAGAAATTCACGAAGATGTAGCTCATTTCTTACATTGGGCCTTCAAAGCAAAAAACGCCAGAGATAAAAAATTGCGTGATAACCTAGTAACCTACTCACGTATTCAATTAAAATTGGGAGGTTTAGAAGATGAAAAAGCACTTAGAGAGTTGGCAGTGACGTTGGAAAAGGAAATTGAAAGTTCGTATTTACAAATGCAACAAGGTAATACTACTTCATATGAACGCGGTGGTGATTATGATCATGAGTTTCGCGTGAAGGCTGCTCATTGGTCAATGTGCGAATTACTCGCTGACGTTCTCGCGGTGCACTCAAGATTGCGCAAAGATGTACTAGTGGATCTAGACGATAATACCATCGTCAACCACGATTCGAAACGTGCAAAGACGATGAATATTTCCCCTACTTCGGTGAGCATTTCAACGTTAATTAGTAGAATTTGTGGAGAGCATTCCAAAGAATGGGGCCCAGTAGTTTGTGCATTCCTCTGCAACAGTGGAACAGATGAACTCATTTTCCCAGATACTACTCTTCGAAATTGGGCCAGCTTGCTGAATCAAAAATTTCGAACAATCTATGCGGTAAGTGGCACAGATGCGCATGCGCGTGGTCATATTTTGTGGCTCACGAGAGCTTTAGAACAGCTCGCAATCGTTATGCGATTTCGTAACGAAGACAACTCGAAGACTCTTGCAATATCAACGACAGATAAAGCTCTATGGACAGAAGCGCGAGATTTTGCATGTAAATGGCTTCCTGCGTTGGCAACGGATAATGCGATATCAAGTGCATCTCTACGCTTAATATCCGCGATGACAGTAGCAGATCTCGTCGCAACTCCCGTATCTTCTGAGTTCTGGAAACTTCATCCTTTCGATATGGAACAGCCGCCAACAATAGCCGCTTTAGAAACTATTGCGAGTATGAACCCAGAGCATTCTTTTGTTCTTTTCGGTAAATTCAGTAGCGATAGAAATGCCACTATGAATGTCGCAAATAGATTTCGATGGATACTTAGTTTGCTAGATTCAACACCGCGTGATAAAATGGTCTTTTATAGAAAGAGAAATCCTGTTATTGAGAATGAGTTGATGTTGAAAAAATTGGAGACGATTGTTCGGACAATTCGTACGGTTACGAGCATGGGATCGAAAGTTGAAACAATTGACACGAAGGATTGGATTGGCGGTGCGGACGAGGAACAAGTGCAAGTACAAAGAGAAATAAGAAATCTCGACTTTATTTCGAATCTTTTCTCACGATTTAAACAAACGATGGCTGAGGACACATATTGCTCAACTTCCAATAATAATCAAACAATTTCTGATTTGGCTTTGAAACCAAAAGCATCCGAAATACCTTCCACTGTTGCTACTACTGTGATGTGCGATGCTTTAGTTACCGTTTTTCGAAATGGATTGGAAGATGACGACATTTCGTCGGAGGAAGCGTTCCAATTGGCGGCCGTTGCTTTAGAAATTAATTCTTTATATCTTTGTGATGCTCAGAAAGTCACGCCTGGAGAAAAACAGTGGAGAGAAAGTAGTCATTCGGTAATTTCAGCCGTCTCAAATGCTATTTCTAGACATGCAGGCTTGCTGATAGACTCTGTGACGGCTTTGTCTTCGTCCGAAAAGACAAATGGCTGTTGTTCAGTGTTAGACAGGCTTCCTTCGCTTTTCAACGCGATTGCAAATCTTCAGAAAATTGAACCAAAACTTGTCGGTGAGAATTCCCGATTGAGTCAATCTATACAATGTTTGGGCTCAGCCATAACGGAATCTGTTCGCGTGTCCGTTGATAGAGTTAAGACAACATGGGAACAATCATCAAAGCGAATGAGAAATTATCGCGACTTGCCAAAAGAAGCTCCTGGGAGACATGGAGGACTGTCTCAATCACAGAGGGCTACTGGACAAAACAAAAACACCCAAGAATTGTTTGATGACGAACTAGACGAGGGGCTTCCTCGTGAAAAGACAACTCAAACGAGTCAATCGTATAATAATACCACGTCAAATGTATTCTCTCAACGTGCGGAAAGCACAATTTCTTCGTTTGAAAGAATGGTTATTGCCGGAGTAAACGCTTTGCGCGCATATAGTAAAATAGATGCCAACGCTGCGGCAGAGAAGGTCACTTCAATACTTCAATTAGCTGTTCCTCCGAATGGGGTCATACCTCGTGGAGTAACCGGCGTTGGTGTACCAGCGGAATGTACGCTTGAAGTCATATGTGAGTTGATAGGACCTGGTGTGCCATTTGCTATCGAAATAACCATAGAAGCGCTCGAGGCTTTACAGAGACTTTCTGAAAATTCAAAATTGAGTGCGGGAATGCCTTTGTCGGCACGAAAATGGATTCTTAGACGTATCGAAACGTTTGTCAACCAATTTCTGCGATCACAACGCTTTCATGATCAGAAATCATCAAGCACTGCCGAATCTTTGGGTTCTGAATATTTTCCGAGGATAATTGAATTGGTCCAAAAAATCATTGGAATAGATCCGAATAAAATGAAAGATGGTATTTGCGATCTTGTCGAATTATCTCAGGTAGATTGCCGGGTGCAATTGACTTATACAATCGAATCTCTGCATAGACTTTCAGTGGATGCGTTTCAGCCTGCATTTGGTGATGTTCTGTGTGTACTCGTGGAAGATGATTCATTCAAAGTTCGTTGCTCAGCTGGATTTGCGTTAGCGGCAACTCTCTCACAGTATGACAATGCAGATGTTTTAGATATTTTTAGGGAACGCATATTGCCACAATTTCGAATTGCTTGCCCAGCTCCGGGGTCGTCAGAAAAGATAGAGGCAGGTCCGTATCTCGCAGAACCTGCTGAAGAGACGACTCCGGAGATTGAAGCAAGTGCACTGTATGCTATAGCGGCAATGGGTATTGCAAGTGACGTGATCGAGCCATGGAGCGTATTCATGATTTGTGCACATGGTGCTGTCCGGGATGCAAAACAACGCGCAATTGCCGTAAAAGCAATCGATGAATTAATGGAATACAGCGGTGCTGCAAATAGGAAATCATATATTCGCAGACATTCACGTTCTATAAGTTACTTATGGGCGATGGCATCTTTGCCGCTGGATAAACTCTTCGATAATCCGGATCTGTTTGCGATTGATTCCGGAAAATGTGGCTCAACGAAATTTCTTCCCGATTCGAGTCAGATGTCTTCTGAAACTGAATCATCTATACGAAAAATTGCGCATCTTTGGGCAAGTATGCTTTTGCCAGCATTGATACTGAAATGTGACGCTGAAGGTGTGACTAAAGTTGCGAAAGGTTGTGGTTACTCCGATGATGGAACTTATTTGATTAAGCAGCATTTTTCTACAATCATAGCCCGCATTTATCCTGGCGCATATTCAAATCCTCCAGAGAAACGGTGCGTCAAGGCATTCAAATCTGAAGCTTTACTGCGAGGCTTCAATTATGAGGAGGAAGTAATGTTATCGGAAATGTCAGACAGACTCGGGGACATAGTGAAAGAGATGTTAGATACTGTAGATGAGCCAACGAGTGAAGAATCTGGAATAGGTAACGTTGCGCCAGGTTATGTGTTCCCATGTGTTATAATTGAAGCCATCAAAAGGATTGCGACTCAAGCTGGGAAAGATTGGGATATCTGGGGTAACGATCGACCCTTACGATGTCTCGCAAATCTGCACTACTCCCTTGACCATGCGCCGAGTTCACGGCTTAGGAAACAGACGTTTGCAGGTATTAAGACATTAATAGAAGCACTTTCGACAAATATTATTTCTCCACCTACGATGAGGTACTTCATACATGTTTTGATGCCGTATGTTGAGGATGAAGTATTAGGTGTTGAATGTGTACAATTGTTGAAGATCATTCTCGTTGATGTGTTACAAAGTCCGGAAGTTCAGGACCAAGATACTGCAGAATCTGTCAAAAAAGCACAAAACCGCGCAATAATGTCGAATATGACATTTCTAGAACAGCTCCAGCCTCTAATGTGCACTTTACTTGATGCGGCGAGAAACATGCAAGCGAGTGCAGCAGCGGCGGCAGCACTCGTCGCAGATTTGCTTCGTTTTTGCTTTTTAGACAAAAAGCCTCGAGCATATCGGTTTCAATCCAATGATAAAAGCACATTTAATGTATTGCAAGCTATGGAATACGTTTCCCCAATATCACATGAGGACCTGAAAAAGAATCCGCTTTTAAAGCAGGCTACTAAACTTTTGCCAGAAACTGGGTCTCGTAAATCAGACAAAAACGGATTGAAATATTACTTGGCATTCTTGATACAGTCATCAAACGGCTTACCTCCCGTGGCTCGCACGCAAACACTGCTTAGCGGAGGTCGAGCGATAATCAACGATCCCGATCTCATTGTGAACGTCCAGAAGGTACAGAAAGCTGAACAGGGTGAGCAAGAAAATATGATACAGGACGAATTACGACGTGACATGAAATTCAACCAAGCTGATTCATTGGAAGGACTCGCATGGCAGTTCGCCGAACACGCTGATTCAGTTGGGGATGAAGAATTATTGACCGTAGCCGCTCAAATACTCGGAATGTTTGGTCCTCTCAATCCGAATATTTCTGCGTTTTTCTCGCCCACAGATCGCCACGTCAAACAAATGATGGATAAAGACTTTGACGAGAGCAAACTCGCCGGAGAAGCTTTGACTATGATTTCGGATTTGACGTGCTCTCATAACTCGGATACTGTCATCAGTTCTATGCGCACGGCTCGATTAATGCTCGGATCTAAAGCTGCATTGGAGGCTTTGAAAGGGCTAGATTCGATGACAAATGAATATCTTCGCCCGTTTGTCCAACAAACTCAGAAAGGTGCGCTAGCGGCGCAAGACAAGTACGACCGTGAGATTGACGAAGCGCTCTGTAAAGAAAACAGTGGACAAATGCTTCTTTTGGATTCTCCGGCGCTATGGTCACCTGCAAATCGATATCAAGAAAGTCCAAAGAGCGGCGCAGAAATGAAGAAGCGACACGGTGAGTGGATATGTAGGTTAGTCTCGACATTAATATTGCACTGCAAATCTCCGTTTTTGAAGCTGTGTCGTATCACGGCATTCAAGAACGCGGAGTTGGCAGAGCTGATTTTCCCTGCGGTCTTAGCTGATATCGCTGAAAACCATCCCGAACGTAAAGATGCAAGATCAGCAGAAGAGGCGCAGAACCATAGACTTATATCAATAGGTGTCTCGCGCTGCTTCGAAGATGCAGCAGATATGAATGGTAAGCGTGCATGTCAAACGATGTTGAAAGCTTTAGATAGCATGAGAGCGCGACGTGCGAGGGCACTTGTTACATTAGACGCAGGTGGTGGTAGTCGGAAGAGCATGGGGAGTAAAAAATCGTCCAAAGGAACGCCGCCAGAGAGATGGACACATGCATATTGGGTTAATGTCGATTATTTAGATGCTGCCGACGCAGCAATTACTGTTGGTGCACCGTTTACTGCTACACTCCTAGTTGAGGCTTGGCTCGAGCATACTAGACAAACTGTAAAGTTGGACCAACACGAAAGTGTCGATAAAAAGGATTCCATCAATGGTGTACCGCGTCATCTTCGAATATTGATCGAAGCGCAAGAATGCTTGAACGAACCAGACGGTATGCAGGGTCTGAATAGAACGAATGCGTTGCAGTTACAATTGAGAATGAGCGAGCACGAAGGTTCGTGGGAACAAGTACTGGCAGGACATGATTTGAATTGTAGAATAAATGCTGCAAGTAGTAGAAATAATAATGAACAGCGAGCACAGAAAGGGGATAACTCTGAATATGTGAAATCTCAAGCAAGAATTATGAAGTCACTCAGACGTTTAGGATGTTTGCATACTTTGGATTTATATGCCAAATCACTCAGCTCTGATGTCGAGACAATTAGACCAGAACTTGCGGAAGCACAGTTTGAAGCTGCCTGGCGATCTGGACAATGGGATTTAAGTTCTGAGTTCTTGCAAGGCGAGATTACAAACAACGAGGCTACTAAAGATGGGCATAATGATAACGAGTCCAGCTGTGATTCTGCTTTGTTTTCACTCACGCTTGATGGAAAATTCCATAAGGATGTACATTCTTCGTTGAGGGCGTTGTCGAGTGGCGATTTACAAGTTGCATTTTCTCTCGTCCAAGCTGCCGGATCCAGACTAGTTCGCAGCTCAGTTGCAGAGTGTCCTGAATCGGCAGACACAATGAACAGAACTATCATTCGTTTACGATCACTGCATGATATCTTCAACTCGTTGGTTCTGTGTAATAATGTTAAGCAGGATCCGCAACTTCTGGATGAACAGTTGAAGTGCTTGGAGGAAGAATGGTCAAGGACACTACTTGTAAACTATTCATCTTTAGGAGGAAAGACTAATATGGAAAACACCACTCCATATTCAATCTCAGAACCTCTTCTTGCGGTTCGAGGAACGATTTTGAGAGCCTTCGGGTATAAGGAAGCACTCGCTAAACAGCTTATATTAACTGCCACGATTGCTCGGAAAGCAGGTGCTTTCGACGAAGCTTTGCAAGCAGTTAGGGAACTCCGTCTCGTTGCAGAAACAACACCGAGACCGAGTGACGCAAAAATGTGCGGGAATTCAGTTTTGCACTCCTCGCTCGCAGATTGGAAGGTAGAAGAAGCTAAGTTGTTCTGGGCAAAGGGAAGAAAGACCGCAGCCATTGCACTTGCAAAGTCTTTGATCGAAGGTTATTCTCCCAAGATCAAACTTGCACGACTACAAAACGAAGTATGCGACGAAGAAGGACATGTGGCATATTTTCCACCTGCAATGAATTCTGCTCCAGATAGCTTCTTTGAGATTTTGACTCTTCTGTCAAAATGGCAACATCAAACACGATCTGAGTCTTCCAACCAAGTTTATGCACAAATGTTTTCTGCCGTGCGTGGGATGACAAAAAATGTTACAACATCAAAAGTGAAGAATAACAGAAAGGTCGCAAAGGCGTATTTTCGATTGGCAACATTCGCATATTCCCAATACAAGTCTATAGACACTCGATTGAAAAGCACAGAGTGGCAAAAGCAGGAAGAACTCAAGAGACTGAACGAGGAAGAATACCTTCGCCTAGAACATCAACTCAGAACAACTCGGAATGATGTCGCACTGAGAAGTTCCAACAAAGCGAAATGGGAACAACAAGTTCGTGAATTAGCTCGAAAAGTACAACCATTACACACTCAAGTTACCAAAGACTGTGAAGAGTCGACTAGGTTAGCTTTAATCTTAGACAACTGGTTAGTCTTAACGATTCAAAATTACCGAAGGAGCTTAAATTGTGGGGTTTTCTATGCTCGGAGAGCAGTTTTTCGAATTTTCGAACTATGGATAAACAATTGCGGGGGGATGACAGACAGGACGCGCGATTACAGCGATGATGTTGCTACTATCTTAAACAGTGAGATCAGAAAAGTAATCGATACAGTACTGACGCACAACTGGCTCGAGTTGACTCATCAGATAGTATCCCGATTAGGTGTCGATGGTGTTGACGAAACATACATGCAGAACATGACAGATCTGGTCATGAAAATGGCATCTGATCATCCATATCACGTCCTATACCACGTATTTGCTCAAATGCGGTCGTCTGCTATTGATGACCGCAAAGCCATAGTTGCTAAAGAAATTATCGAGAGAATTAGAAACAAAGATGGAAAATTTAGGCATATAATTGAGCAAATGGAACAGATGATTGAAGCATACATTTTGCTTGCGCAGAATCGGATCGATAAAACCAAATCGAGAAACCCGTATCCTATCCCATCGCAAGTGAAGAAACGAGCACTCAGTAACTTAGATTTACTACCCATCTTAACGGCCGATGTCCCAGTCGACTTTGAATGTGAGTACAATCTCGCGCATTCTGGTATTGCAACATTTCGACACTTTGGCGAAAACTGCAGACTCGTTGGCGGCATCAATCAACCCAAATTAGTGGAGTGTTACGGATCAGACGGTAATGTATACAAACAACTCGCAAAATCTGGAAACGATGACTTGCGGCAAGATGCAGTCATGCAACAGTACTTCAAATTGACCAACTCTTTACTGAAAACAACTCAGAGCGCACGAAAATTACGTGTGAAGACGTACAAAGTCATCCCATTTACTCCTGAGGCTGGTCTTCTGGAATGGGTCGACGATACGATGACACTTGCGAGTTACTTAGTCAGTGGCGAAGGTGGCGTTCGATCTGCTCACGAGCGCTACCGACCGAACGATTTGAGATCAGATAAATGTCGAGAGATGATGATGCAAGCAATATCTTCAAACAGCCTTCGAATGACGTACGATGAGATCTGTGACAAATTCAAACCAGTTATGCATCACCTCTTCCTAGAAAATTTTGCGTTACCCGCTCAATGGCACGCTGCAAGATTGCAGTACACTCGATCGGTGGCTGTAAATAGCATGGTTGGTTATATTATTGGATTGGGTGATCGTCACAATTCGAATATTTTGATCGATAACAAAACTGCTGAAGTTGTGCATATCGACTTGGGCATCGCGTTTGAGCAAGGTTTATATTTAAAAACACCGGAAAGGGTCCCATTTCGGCTGACGAGAGATTTAGTGGATGCCATGGGAGCTTGTGGAGTCGAAGGCGTCATGCGAAGATGCTGCGAAGAAACCATGAAAGTTTTGCGGGCAAACAAAGATGCCCTGACAACCATCATAGCGGTATTAGTCCATGATCCAATCGTGAAATGGGCCGTTAGCTCTAAACGCCAAAGAACGGGAATATCCGTCGAAGAAGCAGACAATGGGCTGGCAGCGCAAACCGGGAACTTGGATGCTGAGCGGGCTTTGCTTCGCGTAACACAAAAACTTGATGGTTACGAAGAAGGCGAAATCCTCTCCGTCGAAGGCCAAGTCCAACAGCTCTTACACGACGCGCAAGATGAAGAAAATCTATCCAAGATGTATCATGGCTGGGCCGCTTGGGTGTAGGCTTTTTAGTTGTAAAATGGAATGTTACGATTTTTTCATACGCGCATAAAATTCACTCTCGAAATCTCTTTCGTCACATAGATTTTTGTCTTTCTAAGTTTCTCACTTTCTCTTCGAAAAAACACGATCCTCTCACAAAACCTGCATTTTTTCAAGCGCGGACTACAATGGTCGACAAGATGGAAGCCAACAAAGCCTCCACTTCTTCCGATGGGAGTGCGCTCGAGGCAATGAACAGCGATGGCAAGGAGGATATTGTTGTTGCTGCTGCTAAAAAACAAGAGACCTTCTCTCCTCAAGTATTGAAAGCGGTCGAAGAGATTTTCGAATCGCGTTCGGTGAAAGAGGTGAGAGAAATTGAAGTTCGAACTCGAAAAGAAGCCGAAGATAAGCAAGAAGAGTTGAGGCAAATCATCGGGTCGAGTTATAAAGATGCCATCGCGAACGCGGACGATCTCGTGCGGATGAGCGAAGAGACGAAAAACTTGAGCGAGTGTATCGAAGAAATCAAAGATTTGGTGAAAATATTTGGAACGTTAGACGTGAGCGAAGAAGCAGAGGAAGCCTCGAGGAAGAATAAGAGCGGCGACAGCGCGGACGGAACGACGGGGAAGCATGAAAACGACGAAATCGACCAAGAGTTGAGAGACGTGTTATACGCCGCGGGGTCTCGAGTGAAGTATTTGGTGGACTCTCCGGAGCAAATTTGGGGATACTTGGAAGCTGGATCGTGCTACGAAGCGGCGAAACGGTTCGGAGCTAGTAAAGTCATTTTGGCGTGCTTACAAGAGAAAATGAAGGGAGAAGAGCGAATTTTCAAGACGTTTCCTTTGATTACTGCGCAAGCGAACGCTTTGCATTCGTTTGCTGGGCAAATCTCCAAAAGATCGCGTCTGGCGTTGCAACGCGTCACTGACACTCCAGAGCAAGTAGCTTCGGCTTTGTGTGCCGTATGCGTCGTCGAAGATATTAAAGAACCTAGAGTACTTTTGCAAGTGTTGTTGCAATCGAGACGGGCCTGGGTGAGAGCGAATTTACGCAAGCTGAACAGTGAAATAGATGCGCTTAGGCTGGGGAAAGCTTTAGGTTTAATTTGCGCGGAGATTCAAAAGACAACTAGGCTAGCTCGAAAACTCTTCGTCGAGAACGAAGATAGCGAAGAAGGAAAGCCATTGTTCTTTCAGACGCTGAATCGACGACCGATGGAAGGGAATTCTCAATTTTCGGGCGTTTCTGAAGCAACAAGAGAAGACGAATTGTGGCACGAGTCTATAAGTGCTCGTGAGAGGAGTACAGTGCCACAATCAAAGGAAAGCGTTTCTTCAGCCATACAAAGTTGGCTCGCCGATGTTGCCGTAGATGCGAAAACTAGAGGCAAGAACGTCTTTGAAGGATTAGATAAGTGCGCTCGCTTAGCTGAAGCGGAAAGAAATGCAAACGAAATGTGCGAAAAGATTGAAAGAGCGCATCTAAGAAAATTGAGTGCGGGGAAAAGTAATAATTCAACCATAATGACTACTTCGTGGTCCGAATTCTCGCTCGCATTTCTCGATAAGGATATTGATATTTTGACGACTCTTTTTGAGGAACCAATGTTGGAGCGTGGTAAAACTTTACTCGCCAATTCTTTAGCGCATGTTTCTGCGAGAAAATTACTCAACGACGCTTTAACAGAAGAATCGATATTAGAAAACATCAAAGCTGGAGAAAACACAGACTTTTGGCTCAATGAGGATTCCAGCAATAGCAACACCCCTGGATCTCCTCCTGGTTTGAGTCTAGCTCGCTCGCTGGCATCAAAAATTGATCAGAGCTTGAAAAGCGCACGGGACGATGCCTTATTACTAGCTCGACACGGCGGGAAATCTTCGAGCTCGTATTCTTCGCTGTATGATGAAAAACGCATTCAGTTTTTAGAGCCTTTCGTGAAAGAGGAAGCAGCGAGAGGCATCGTCGGCTTTTCATCGTTTCTGAATGAAAAGGTGGAAGAAATTAAGAGAGATTCTGTAAAGCGAACGCGCTCGAAAGACATTGTCGTCGAAAAAGCTTTGCTTTGTGGAAGACTAGCTCACACCATTGCGACGCACTCCAGCGAGCTCTCACTCATTCTCGGTCCTGCGTCGGAGTGGTACAATGTCAAAACATCGACCGGTAGTGTTAGAAAAGCTTCTTCCAAAACATGTCAAAATGGAAGTAATAGAATCTTAACTGAAACGAATGAAGCTTTGATTTCATCATCAGACGAGGCATTTAGTATTTGGGTGGAATATGCGTCTTCTCTCTGCATTAAAGACTTGGAGGAAAACTTATTAAACGACGATCAGTTAGAGCTGGTTCATGCGCCGCACGATTGGGAAACTATTGCCCTTGGAACATCTGACGATGTCACCATCGAACTTCCGGTGTTACCATCGAGCTATGTTATGGAGATGTTGCACAGGGCTTCGAGGCTCGTGAGTAAAGCGGGAGGCCATGTGCTGTCAAAAAGAGCCTTGAAACATTTCGCCGATGCACTTGGTTGTGGTGCTATGTCTGTGTATGCGAACTTTCTCGGACTTTCGGACTCGTCAGTTTCTAAAAAAGTGCAGCTCCTTAATAACACGGAATTATCGGAGAAAGGGGCATTACAAATGCTCTTCGATCAACGGCTTGTGCACGATTTCTTGGCTGGAGGCGTGAAACCTAGCCCTGTGGCTCCAAAGCTCGCGAATGAAAAAGCGCAAGTTATTACCCAATCTCTCGTCAAGGGTATCGATCCAATCGATTGGGCAACTTATGAACCGCATTTATGGGAAAATGAGGCAAAATGTTATGTTCGATGCTCCGTATTACTTGGTTCTTTTGTGCAACTGTACAAGTTGCACAAAGACGTGTCCACGGCTGCAAGCAAGAAACGAACGCCCGCTTCCAGCACTACCTCCACTGCGAGCGAAACGTTACGATTCTCGTACTTACCTGTCAGTTTACCTGCTTTGAGGGGAGGATCTGGTCGAGATGCAGAGAAAGGCGAAGTTGATTGGGGTCTTATCCAAAATCTCAAAGACGAATCGAACGAGCAAAGTAATGTCTTTTCCAAAATCGCTAGCTTCTTTTAATAGCAAAATACTTGTGGATGAAGACGGACCTCATCGCTGCACTATTTGATTTAGTGACTTCTACACATACGTGATACCGGTACCCTACAATCTGCTAGTGCTATATTTACTACTTTCACGAGCTTCATCATCATCACAAAGGCCTTTTCTGCGGAGTTCCTGCTCTTCTTGGATATTTTTTATCTGTTTCCATAAGCTTGTAACTTGTCACTACTGTTCGCAAATTTCCATCTGGACCGATGCTTTGGACCTCCTTGTATGACATCGCTTCGCCACCTAATATCTCGACCGCATTTGAGGCCGATTCAATCTCTTCCAAACCAGATTGATTTTTCATCGCAATCCAAGCGCCACCAACTTTCACGAACGGGATGCAAAGCTCTGATAACAAACGCAAATCTGCAACTGCGCGTGCCGTCGCGATGTCAAACTTTTCGCGATGTTCGGACTCAAATTTACCCGCATCTTCAGCTCTGCTCCAAATTGTTTTCACGTTTTTTATTCCCGCTGCATCGGCGACGTGATCCAAGAATTTTGTTCTCTTTTGCAGCGAGTCCAAGAGCGATATTTCCCAATGCGGACGCGCAATGGCTAAAGCCATTCCGGGAAATCCAGCGCCTGTGCCAACATCGATTATCCTGAACGGTTTCGAGGTGTCTTTACTGTCCGGACACGTATTTTCAATCGCTTCTATGATTGATAGTGAGTCTGCGACGTGACGCTCCAAGACATCGTCTTCAGTTTTCGCTCCAGTCAAGTTCATTTTCTGATTCCACTCCAACAAAAGCGAAGAGTATATTTTCACTTGTTTCATTTGCGCATCCGACAAAGCATTCAGTTGGTTTTGCACTATTTCTCTTTCCAAAGCTGATAACGGGAGATTGCCGCTGCTCACGCTACGTTTGTCTGAAGATGATGTTTTATTCTTTCCGTTCTCTTTCGCGAAGGCGTTGACGACTTGACCGTCTCCTCGACGAGGACTTCCGCTTCTACTGCTCAGAATCGTCAATTCTTCATTCATGGCTTTCTCCAAAACTTCTCTGTCGATATGTTCATCTCGGTATTTTTCTGGATTTGTTCGCTTATTAATTCCCGTTTTTTCGTACATCTCACGTCTCCACTCCTTCAATTTCGTTTCCTTGGCGTACTCAGCTATTCTATCGTTATATGCAAACTGCTCGGCGCCCAAGCAGTGCCAGTGCCGTTTTGGAATGTTTTGACTTTTACGATCATTTTCGAAATTTTCCACATGTTGCAGCATTTCCTTTGTCGGTGGGAGCTTCAAATCTCCTGATAAAAGCTTTGCGATCCATTTAGCTTGCAATTCAAACTGTGGGAATGGGACTACTTTCCAACACAAACCGACGAAAGATAAACTCGATCGGTTTTCCGGGACGAATAAGTGTTCATACAAAGGATTGACGTAATTTTCATCGACTGAAAAATTTGCGTCTTTTGGATCCAAGAATGGAAAATCATACTCGTATCCGATGCAATACACGATCGAATCGACGTTTTCAACTACAGTCCCATCTTCAAATTCCACCGAGCCGTTCTGCAAAAGTGCTTTCACGTTTGGTTTTCGAAACAAGTTCTCCGATATGGTTGGATTCGACCCCCACTCTGCATTTTGCCACGTCTTTGCACTCAAATACACGTTCTTCGCTTTTGTGGCGATATCTCGAGAAATATCTTCGCCGGAAGCTTGTGCACCAATCAGAACAACATTTTGATTGGTAAACACCGAAGGTTCTTTATACGTCGATGAGTGCATTTGATTTCCAGGAAACACGTCTACTCCAGGAAAATAAGCACTTCTCGGTTTCGAGTAATGCCCGTTTGCGACAACGACGGCATCGAAAGTGTCCCGCTTTACCTCTTTCTTCTCTCCTTGTTCATATTTCACCGTCCATTTCGGGCCGAATTCTTCTTCTTCTTCTTCTTCTTTCTTCTTCGAATGATTTTTTCTGCACTCTTTCACTGTCGTGTTAAACTCGAGCAAGTCGAACAGTTGAAACGTTTTTGCAAACTCTTGTAAATACCCTTGAACTTCTTTATGCGAGCAAAACCGTCGCGTGTCGACGGAAGACGAAAAAGACGACGATGTAAACGGGAAGGCTTCGAACCCCATCACCTCTCTCGGTAAATTCGTTCGCAGCGAATCATACATAGCTGTTTTCGTGTTGTTATTCGACGCATCATCCGTATTCGTGGCGTGTAACCACACACCGCCCAAGTTGCTCTTGGCTTCAAACACTCGCACCTCGTGCCCTCTTTGTCGCAACTCTTTTGCGCAGACTAAACCAGACGCTCCGGCGCCAACGACTAAAACTTTCGCTTTTCTTCTTTTATCAGTTATAGCGTTGTTCGTATCATCGCACGTTTCTTCCGTAGACGCTCTTGTTCTCGTTCTCGCGACCGTCCTGCTCTGTCTCGACGAATGTGCGTTTCCCATCGTGTTCGCGGAAGAAGAGGAATGCACCCGGAAACGAAGCTTTGAGGTCAGCGCGCTGGGTCTCGAGAACGCCGCGGAGACTAATATCGCACCGCTTCGGCCCATGTACTCTTACTCTACGGTTCGCGTACTCTTTTGTTCTCTTCTATGTGCATACGAATATATTTTTGTTCGTGTCTAAAAGATTGGTAAAAATGAGGTAAAAATGGTAAATTTTGGGGTGCTAGGGAAGGGATGGATGAACGATGAACCTCGAGTCTAATCGAATTGAATTATGTCCGCAAGAATACGTGTACGTGATGCAAATATTAAAACTGAAGATACGGAGAAGCGTCTTCGGCACCAAATCCACAAATAAATACTTAACTCTTTTTTTGTTTACGCTTCAAGTGCTCCATATTGGCCTTCCGCCTGTTCCAAATCTTTCAAAACTGCCTTTCTTTCTTTAGAGCGTTTCCACCTCGTCGTAACTCCGACGAACGCCGCGACGAATAAGAGCGCGTGGGGAATGGCTTGCATTGGCGTGGATGGAACCAAAGCACTTCCGAGACTTGCGCTGCCCCAATAGGTGTCGACCGAGTAATCCTTCATGTTCCCGGACGAGTCAAAACTGAACATCATAGTCTTTGGAATGCGCATAAGCGGTGGTGGAGACGGTGGAGGCGGCGGAGAAGGTGGTGGCGGTGGGGAAGGATTCGGCGGATTCGGTGGTGGAGAAGGTGGGGAAGGCGGCGGTGGCGTTGGCAGAGGTGGCGGGTGTGGTGGTTCGTGTAAAAACGCACTCGCAACG
>MDSZ01089458.1_pt1 | contig 41871 bp, 47 predicted proteins | sample 811201 | NCBI WGS metagenome assembly MDSZ01 (sample SAMN05326647, study PRJNA326480) | marine metagenome | isolation source: seawater | place: Indian Ocean: North | collected 2010 | reverse complement strand
GCTCGCGCGCCGGATATAAAACAGAGAGTCCGGTCCATGATCTCAAGAAAGCGATCGCGTACCTCAACTATGCGATACAGATAAAAGAGCAAGAGGCGCGCAATGCAGATACTTGAGAACCTCATCTTTGCTCTCGGTCTGACTTATGCCTTCTTGCTCATTGGAGTGCTTTGTAGACCAAATGGTTGGCAAGTGATCAGACAGGCCATGGAAGTGCTCATGGGCGTGCTTATGGGCGACTTAGTATATCACCCAAGCGAACGGCCCGAAAGTGACGATGAGGCTCAATCTGAGATCAACTCAGATCAATCCTGGACTCTTAATGAGCTTATGCGCTTGGAGCGCGGCTTGTATCTATTGAAGCTACTCCATCACTCATCAGATAGTGATGATGAGAAGATCGATATAACCTTTGATGATGAAGACGATGAAGACGATGACGATAAAGACAAAGGATAAGCTGTGGGCTACACCTCGCACCGGCATGGCCAACGCGCCTAGAGGTGGCGGTGATCCGAATAAGCGAGAATGGATCTCTCGACTAGAGAACCAAGTCAGGCACTATCGCCTTGAGGCTCAGGGCACGATAAAGTCAACTCCCTTATCCCAAGTCTCTGAGTGACCGGGCGCGCCGCTGATCTTCTCCTTCATCAACTCAAAGATCGCACGCTTGTTCTTAGCCTTAAAGCGAAGTTCCCACCACTGTAGAGGGCCGTCATAATCATTCTCAGGGTGGTCAAGGTTCGGGTCGTTGCTCACGTCCATCTTAAAGTTGTAGCCGATCTTGCGCTTCTTGACCGCGCCGATGAAGCGCCACTTAGCACCACGCGCTCGCTCAGAAGCCAACTTATGAGAGTCTTCAAAGGTGATTGAGAAAGTCCATTGATCAATCTGAACCACAGTGAGAAGCGGTGAGATCAGTGCGAAGCGAAACTTGAGTGCGATCTCTTCACAGCCCTCAATCTCAGCAAGCTCAGCCAAGACAGCCTTGATCTCAACGAGCTTATCGCTGGCTTTGTCCTCTTGGCGAAGTACACCGAGCTTGTGAACAAGGCTATTAGCGAGGTCGCGCTGTTCTGTAGTCAGAGTGTCGGGGAGATCATATTTCTTGCGACAGATCGGCCCCATACCAGCTGTGACGCTCTCAGCGTCCAAGAGAGGGCGATTGCATGCACAGCAGTGCGTAGCGACGATCTTTGTTGTTGTTAGCTCTTCATAACTCATTGTTATATATCTCCTATGCGCTCAGTGCGCTGATTAAGTGTAAGGGTGTAGGGTCTTGAAGTTGTAAGTCTCGCCATTCTTGCAGGCAATGCGAGCCTTTTGGCGGGCGGTGCGGTTTGCGACGCGGCGGTCAGACTTTACCTTAGAGCCAAACTGGCTTCGTCCGATGTGGCGAGACTTTGATCCTCGAGGGTGGTTGTATTTCTTCTTGCTTGCCATTGTGGCCTCCTATTCTATGGCGCTCGGTGCGCTGTTTTCGTTTCCCGTTCCCTTAACCTGTTTAGAGATTACTACACATCTTGATACGAGGTCAATAGTTTATTTGACATTTAGTGAAAATATATTTTGACACCTCAAGAAAACACAGTGTTCATCGGCACTTAGCGCAGCGGATTATTTTCACTTTATCAGCCAAGAGGTTGACTTTGAGCGCAATCTGAGTGATTTTAAGTGACCATGAACAGCAAACAGAGATGTAAACTATGCAGTCAAAACAGCTCACTTTCGACTTTATCCATGCGCCAGGTCAACTGACGTTTATAGACCTCTTCGCCGGACTCGGCTCATTTAGGCTTGGCTTCGAGTCGCACGACGCGCGTTGCGTCTTCTCCTCTGACATAGATAAGAAAGTCGCGCAGGCATATATGCACGCGCACGGCGATGATTGCCTTAATGACATTATTGATCAGCCGATTGATGAGCTACCTAGCTTCGACATCTTGTGCGGTGGCTTTCCGTGTCAACCATTCAGTGCCGCCGGCCGAAAGCTCGCATTTGATGATCCGCGCGCAGCGCCTGCTTTCAAAACGATTGAGATCATCAGGTCGAGACAACCTAAGGCTTTTGTACTTGAGAACGTCAAAGGCATACAGACTTACAAGGCCGCGCTTGGAGACTCGCCACTCAACGTATTGACAAGTATGCTCAGAGACTGTGGCTATGATGTCAAAGCTCATCTACTTAACGCATGGACGCACGGCAAGCTACCTCAGAACAGAGAGCGGTATTTCTTCGTAGGCTATCGAAGCGATCTTAAGATCAATCAAGACCAAGTGCTCAACCCGATCTCATTGCAGCAGGACTATACTGCCTTCCTCGATCCGCTCGACGCTGTGGCCCCGAAGCACCTCTACACCCAGGAGCGCCGGCCGAAGATCGCCTGGGTGCATGACCTCTTAAATGACTTCGCGAAGTCAGATTTGTGCGCTGCTCACGTTTACCAGGTTCGCAACTCCGGCCACACGGTGCGCCGCCACACGGTGCCTGGCCGAGTCCCGACGCTGACCAAGTTTATGGGGACCGGCGGCCATAACGTGCCGCTCGTTTATCAAGATGAAACCTGGCGCAGACTCACTCCGCGCGAGTGTCTGCGCTTGCAAGGCTTTCCAGAAGCGTTCCCGATGAGCGGTGATATATCTGACTCCGCTTATTACTGCATGGCCGGTAACAGCATTCCTGTGACGCTCTCAAAGCGCATAGCCGGTCTCATCGTCAACTCTCTGAAGAGTTCAAGCCAAGATCCGGTTTAAAGTTAAAGTTAAGATCACCTCGTCTGATCGCCTCAGCTTCGGCCTTGCGACACTCAGCGTAATCGTGGCGCTTAGTTTCCGCCTCAGCGCACGCTTCGCACAGTCTTTGATCATTGTACCATGAGTATCTGAAAACGCTCGACTGAGCGCCACATCGTTGGCATTTCATATTGGACTCCTCTTTTAGTCTGTAATGGCTACATCGTCATAGCCGAGGGCGAGATAGTGATCTCTCATCTTCACCGCTTCAGTGTACGTTAGGTGCGCGTCATTAACTTCTGTACCGCCTACCCACACTGAGTAGGACCGCTTATTTTCTTTTGTCATTGTCTTAATCCTTGTCTTAAATGCGAAGAGGCCGACTCTCATAATGAGTGTCAGCCTCACTTGCTTGACGCTTTGCTATATTGCTGTGCGCCTTATCTCATCGGGTGCGCTGTGCGCCTTGCTCTATTAGCTATCGCCAAGGATAGCGAGCTTGAGCTTGCGAGCCTTCCACTGACAGAGACAGTCGATCTGATACATAAAGTCAACCGGAGTAGCGAGGTAAGTCTCAAGCTCAGAGTGCTTGTAGTACCAAAGGCTCTCACCGAGAAGATCATGTGTCTCATCACGCTCAACCACATCGCCTTCGGCATAGTTGGCGACAGTCTTGATGGTGATAGTCTCAGCGGAGATAGTCACCTCAGTGCGTCCGTCATAGCTCCAACCGCTGTAAACAGAGCCGTTGGTGTCGTCGAGGTCGATGATACCGTTCTCAACGAGAGGTGCGAGGTGGTGCTTAATGCGAGTAGCGATGTAGTGTCGAGTTACGAGGTCTTGACCCTCTTGCTTAAGCTCGCTGATGTTTTGGGGGGTTGTGTTGTTCATCTTGAACACTTTCTTTGTTGTTGCGCTCAGTGCGCTGTTAGTAAGTACGACTTAATGTCTAGTAAGTTCTAAACAATAAAACGCGATCGGTCAACCTTTTCTGACACTTTATTTTGACTTATTTTATTTCCTCAGTGTTTTCAGTAACTTACAGACTCATTTATTTTCACAGTCTAGTTGATTTTGAGGAAAGTTCCCGCTTTTAAGGCGCCCACCAAGCTGACTACATAGCTGAGAAACTCTGGTCTCATCGCTTGATATAAGAGCGCGCCGATCTCTTGGCCATAATCGTGATCCTCTTTTGTGTGCAGTCCTGCAAACACGCGCCCCATGCCGATAGCTTCGGCCGTTTTGTGAAAGTGAGTAGCGTGATGTGGGTGCGCTTCGCTGAAGATGAGCGCGAGTAAATAGGCTTGCGCTGAATGACCGCTTGGATAGCTTGGTGTCAGTGCGCTCTTTGAGTCGATGTTAGGCTCAAAGTCTCCGATGTACTTATTGACCACTTGAGCGGGCCTCGGATAGTTGTGTCTATACTTCTCTTTTAAGATGATAGGAGTTGACTGATGAATGACGCGCTCGAGCGCCTTATATGTTTCTGTGTCATTTGAGCCGGCTATCGTTAGATCAGTAAACGCTTTAAGCAGATCAACGTCAGCTTCTAAGTCTAAGGTGCTTGGCTCAAGTAATAGAGACAGCATCTTTGCTTTTGTTGCTTGTCTCCTCATCGAGATCGGGTCTTGAAGATAATCTTGATGTGGCTTGACGCACGGATCTGGCACCTCGTCAAAGATAAATATATCAACCGGCCGACTCATCACTTTAAGATGAGGCGCGGTTGGCTCTCCATAAGTCATTGGCTCGCTCATATCACCTCGCATGCATATTGATGTAGCAGGCTTTATTATAGGTGTTCTACATTTTGTTGACAAGTCATCGGGTGCAGCGCGCGCTCCAGGATCGAGCTGCGCGGGCTCCAGGATCGAGCAGCCGCCGGGTCCAGGTGTTAAAAGTGTCTTCGTGAAGACAGTTTTGATCAAGCAGCTTGCTGCTCACCTGGCGCTGCTCACCTGGCGCTACATTTGCGCTCTGACTTGTTGCGCTCTTCGTCGATCTTCGTTGCGCTCTTAGCTTCGGCCTTCGTCGCTCTCAGCCAAAGACGATGCGATAGTCGCTCATCGTGTTGGGTACAAACTTCATGTACGCGCGCTCAGTGTTGATACGATACTCTTCAGAGGGCTTTGAGTGAGCTTTTGCGTGAACGCATTGATCAATCCACTCATGTGCTCCTTGTACGCTGTCAAACGCAACGCGCTTGGTCTTCGTGCCTTGGAACCATGCCTTGTGGCGACGATGAAAGTAATCATACTCACGGTGCCACTCGCTGTCTTTATACTCAACGAATACCTTTGGAGTGTTGTTAGTGTTGCTCATCTTGAGCTCCTTTAGTGTGTGCGCTCAGTGCGCTTGTTAGTGCTACAGCGACTTGCTGTGTAGAGTAGACTAAACGCTTTCTGATACTAAGTCAACTTTATTTTCAACTTTATTCATTTATCCACATATACGCATATACGCGCGCGTGAGAGGTCTTGCGGTCAAGCTCGTATCAGCTAAAACTGAAGAAAAGCGGATATAGTCAAAAAAAACTTTGACCTATAAAACGCAGCGTTTTCATGCACTTACGACCATCAGTCAACTTTATTTTAAACTTTCTTCACTTTGGGGCTTGCATTAATGTTTAGTCTCAGCTATACATTAATACATGAGCAACGAAGCTCAGACACTAACAGCGCACAGAGCGCAACTTAAGAAGGAGCCAAACATGGCAATCACAACTCCCCTCACTCCAGCACAGACCATCGCACTTAACAAAGCTGTAAAGGCAAACGCTACTCCACTTCGCCACACCGGTGAGACTACAGAGCACAGCGGATCAGTTGCAGTCGTGATTGATTACAACTTCAAGATGAGTGCTGACGAAGAGTACACACCAACCATCGCAACTCCATATAAAGCGGTTCTCGCACTTCTCTCTGAGCAATCTGAGGAGATGGCGCAAGCGGTGATGAGCGCAATGAATGAAGCTCTCACTCTCAAGGCCGACGCTGAGACAGGAGATGAGAGTGCTGAGACTAAGCTCAAGAAACTGATGAAGAGCGCACCGACTGCAACCGCTAACATTGATGATCAGCTTAAGCAACTCCCTAAGCTCACTCGCCAAGGCAAAGTCCACGCTGTAGAGGTTGAGGTGCTTGCTCTCAACTCTGAGGTCGCCAAGACTGCAATCTCTGAGTACGCTGAGAACCAAGCTAAGAAAGCGCAAGAGGAGGCTAACAACCTCAAGGCGCTCTTCGCCTAAGGCGAGGCTGAGACCAAGCTCTCAGAGCAATCTGAGAGTCTAAGACGTACTGACAATACGAGCAAATAAACACCGCGCCCCTTGAATGGGGCTTTTGCAGTAAAAGCGCACAGAACGCGCTTTATTCAACCGATAGCGCCAATACTGTGCGCTACACCTCGCAAGCTCTAAACTTCAAAGAGAAGGCCAATATGATCAAGCAAGCTAAAGCCACCGAGCCGACTAAGACACTTCACATCGTTAAGCTCAAAGCGCGTCCAATATGCGCTGACAGCGACTCTGTACTTGTCAGCGCACACCTCACTCATCAATCCGCTCAAGAGAGCGCACATAAGGCGCTCAGAGATCATCTTGAGTCAGCATGGCCAAGAGATGAGCACACTTACAGTGAGTACACTCCAAACCAATCCACACACGTTGTTATTGACGGCACTTGGTCTGTCTCAGTTGAGATTGATACGATTGAGACAGAGTGCATAATCTGCGGTCTACACCTAATCAACTAAGCTCTAAACTTCAAAGAGGAGACGATATGAGCGGTCAAAACATTTACATTGTAAAACTTCAAGACAGCGAACGCTTTGACGATACGGACAGCGTGCTAATCAGCGCGCACCGAACAGTTGAGAAAGCGCATGATCAAGCACTCGTTGCGCTCAAAGCGCATCTCGCAATCGCATGGCCTGAGAGCAAACATTCTTACACCTCATCAGTCTCATCAATCCCTTATGAAGAGGGCGATATGACTGTCTGTATTGATGAGGAGTATTGGGTCTCAGTTGAGGTTGTCGCTGTTCAGATACACTAATCTGAGCGCACAACACAGATGATCAGCGGCGCGCAAGTAGCGCCGGCCGCCGGCTTCAAGCCAGGCTCCAGGCTCGACACCTGGGGCGATGTCCAGGTTTTCTAACATTAAAAGTGTCTTCACGAAGACAGTTTTGGCGCGGAAATAGCCCCGGTTCGTTACCTGGTCGCAACCTACCAGGCGCGCTCAACGCTTCTGTAAATGTCAAACTCAGGATATAATGAGCGAAAAGGGGGCTTCTCTCATGGTCCATATACAGGAGCGCAAACTCACCATCGTACTGCTCGACTTGATCGGCTCAACCGCCTTTGTGCAAAAGGTCGGCGCGGCTAAAGCTGCGCGATGGCTACAGTACCATGACCGGCTGACACGCTCTCTCTTGTATCGTTTTAACGGCCGAGAGATTGATCGAAGCGACGGGTTTATGCTGTCTTTTGAAAGCGCAGTTGAGGCGCTCAACTTTGCACTTTGGTATCAAGGCACAATCCCGCCCAAGACTCATTTGGGCTGTCGCATTGGAATACATTGGGGCCACATCGCTGAGGTCAAGCAAGATGATCGCTATACACTAGTTGGTGCCAAAGAGGTTGAGCTTGAGGGTGTTGCAAAGAACATCGCCGCGCGCACGATGTCGATCTGCCGTGCCGGCCAGGTCCTGCTGACTAGCGACGCTTACAACGTCATCAAAGGCAGAGCTAACCGGTACACACCGAAAGGCACGCGGTTTGCGTGCGTCGGACTTTACCGCTTCAAAGGAGTGCGGAGTCCGATCACAATCTATGCTGTCGGAGTTGAGATTGAAACTCTACAGCCGCCGAAAGGTAATGACAAAGTGAAACGACTAGGCGGCCCAAGAAAGGTCAAGTCGCACGCTCGAGATCGCAAGCTCAAAGAGTGGTTTTGGTGGGCTTTGGTAAGATTGGCGATCATCAGCACTTGCTATATTATTGCGCTCATGTGGCCGTGTCTAAGCTCGCCACATTGTCGCATGCTTTGGGGTCTCGACTCATGGTTCTGGTGGGTGGACTATCTGACAGGCATGCGTGATTTTATTCTTAACATTTGGAGGTCAATCAATGCCTGATCAAGAGCAAAGAGAGCTAGCGTTAAGGAACAAGCGCGGCTGGTGGGCTTCAGTCATCTTTATGATTGTAATAGTGAGTCTCATCATCTTCTTAACATACGTCAAGATGGTCGAGGAGAACCGAGAGATCATCATTGGGATCATCGGTATGTTAACAGGCTCAATCTCATCAATGCTCGCCATCGCAAGTGGCCGCGATCCATCAGAGATCGAAGAGCTCAAAGAGCAGCTTGCAAAAGCTAACGCAGACAGAGAGGCGCTCATCGCCAGGTTGCGCGACGCGCAGATACAGCTGCAGCTGCACCGCAATCAACTTGCTGATCTTCAGGCAGCCATGCTTAACAAGCTAAGTATGTTCAAGGGTATGATCGAGACTCAAACAACCGAGTCGGTCAAGCTCGATGAGAATGTCGAAGCCTGGATAAGTGGCAGCAAAGAAGAGCAGCCGCCGGAGTCCTGAGCTGCGCTGCGCCTGGCGCAGCTTGAAAAGTGTCTTCGCGAAGACGATTTTAACCTGGCGCAGCTGCGTCGCCTGGCTCGCTGCCTGGCTCGAGCCGCGTCGCCTGGCTTGAGCGGATCAACCTGGCGCGCGCTGTTCACTAGATACACAAAAGCCCTCAAGTCGAGCGACTCAAGGGCTTAGTGTTTTACTCTTCTCTGATCAGTCCGACCTCTCAACTCGCGCCCCCCAACGCTTGTTAATCAGTCCTCGGCGATCTCGTCTAAGTGATCCTTGTAGCACTCGTCATCACAGAACATGCCGTGATCATTATCAAGATGATCCTCGTCACATTCCAAGACACGCGTCCCACAGCATTCACACTCACCTTTCTTTTCGTGATCTCGGTGACATTCCTCATTACAGTAGCGACCTTCCGCCCCCCATGGACAATCGTCGTCTGAGGAGAGGTTGGCTTCGCCACATCTAGTACAGTGGAATACAAGCTCACGATGTTCGTCCAAGAGAGGAAAGTCTTCAATCGTACACATCGCCTCAGCAACGATCTCAAGAGCCTTGCTGTCAGGCTTGCAGACGATGAAAGCGATCCAACCGCACGCAGGATGATTGAAGTCCATTTCAGTCCAATCGTCGCCGTGTGGCTCAAGCTCTTCACGGATCACTTGCAGATTTGCTTGTGTATACGCGCCAGAGTCTCGGTTGTACTCAAAGGTCATCAACCAATCCGCGTGAACGTACTCACCGCTCTCGTCTGTCTCAGCGTTATGGAGACTCAGATTGCGCTGATCAGCGTACTGTGCGAAGGTTGAAAAGTCGAACTTATCAGATGCAGGTGCTTTACTCATAAAGCTACTCCTATAGTGTCAAAGAGGCCTCAGTGGCCGGTTTAGGTCGACCTCTCGGTGAGGTCTGAGTGAGCTAAGAACCGCTGTTCTTTGTTGCTCATGTATATATGTATAGCGACTACTAAACAGTAAGTCAAGCGGATTAAGTTAAAAGTTTCACTTTTATTTGACTCACGTCTGTAAGTGCCTATAAACGCTGCGCTTTTCTGATCACATTTATTTTATTTTCATCTCAAGTCAAAAGAATACTTGACTCTATATAGGTGTTTAGGTAGAACTATACACACGTTAACGAAACGTATTATCACCTCGACAGCGAGTCGAAATGGAGTTAAGCATGCAGATAGTTGAGCTACAGCGACCAAAGCGCGCCAAGAGATCACCTAAGAAAAGTTATCACAACACTTATGTAGTGACATATCCCGACGCTTATTTAGTCGTTACAGCGATCCTAGACGCTTCAAAGAATGACAAGACGGGTGCGATGGTGCAAACGTACTTGATCAGTCGAGAGCGTATTGGAGAAAAGACGGTATTCGGTGCCAAGTGTGAAGAGTGTCCTCTAGTTGACGTGTGCTATGTCACGCGCGACAAGCAAAGCGTTCGCAAGGCACTTGTTAAGCTGTTAGGTGAAGAGAAGACCTCTTATGTTCATGCTACACTTGATGAGGTGTTGCCGGCACTCAACGGCCGATCTATTCGCTTTGGCTCTTATGGTGATCCAACGGCGGTGCCTTTTGAAGACCTCAAGCGCCTTGCCGACGCTTGCATTGAATGGACCGGCTACACACACTTTTGGCGCGACGTAGATCATCGCTACTCTGAGCTACTCATGGCGAGCGTTGAAAACATCGGTGGTGAGCTTGAAGCGTGGCGCGAGGGGTGGAGACCGTTTAGAGTGATCTTAGACTCTGAAGAGACTGTGCTTGTCACTGAGAACATGATTGAGTGCCCTCACTACACGCGCGGTGTTCAGTGCATAACGTGCGGTTTGTGTCGAGGAACATCGAACCAAGCCAAAGGCATATACGTTTATCAGCACGGAAACTGATCAGCGGTCAAGACGCGGTTTGTGTCGAGCCTGATGTCAACTCTTCTCCCTGGCGAGTCGCCGGGTGATGACGCAGCGCCAGGTTGTCAAAAGTGACTTCGCGAAGACAGTTTTAAGAGCAGCGCCCGGCGCAGCTCGCCACCTGGCGATGTCGCCCTGGTGAGCTGCTGTCGAGCAGCCTTACGCGCGCACGCATATATATATAATAAGGCTTTTGTGAAAGTGCCTACAATACAGGCACTTAGAGCAAGCGTTTAATGTTTAGTAAACACGAACCGACTGATCTTTGTGAAAGTGTCTATTTACCGCGCACTTACAAGGGAAGTCGAAAAGTTGGTTTACATATTCAACTGAGAATAAAGCGAGCGAGCGGTAGAACCCAAAAGAGGTTGAGCATGTACGCAAGCGACCACGCAATGATCCCAAGGCCTGCGCGCTCAGTCTGGTATGCGCTGATCAAGAAAGCGACGATGAAGCCGACAGTTTGCCAGATCTCAAATGATTGTTGTTCCATGATGTACTCCGTGGTGAGTTGATGAGTTATGACGCTCTCAGCGTCGATGTATATATGTTTAGCAGAGCCTACACAGAAGCTCAAGTAAAACTTTTCTTTGACTGCGAAATGCCGATGAATGCGGGGTTTAGAGCTTGTCGAGAAAATATATTTGCGAAAAGTATGAAATAAAGTTGACAGCTATGCCGTCTGTATAGTAGAACCTAAACAACGAAGCAACGAGCTTCACCTCACAACAACTTAACGAAAGCGAAAACAAAATGAGCTTCTACGATATGATCGACATCCAACTTAAAGCTGACGCCCGCCGACGCAACGCTGACCGATACACTCCAAGTGCTCGCCCTGTTAATCAGCTTAAAGAGAAGACCCTTACAAGCTACTCTTTTGACAAGCTCGTAAAGCACGCTCACAAGTACGCTAAGGCGATCCAAGGTGATCGAGACTTCCCTCTCGTCGAGCGCACTGATGAGGGTTATCTCCGCATGAGCAAAGAGATCCGTGAGCACTTCGGCTTCGAGTACACTTGCCTCTGTGGAACAGTCTCAGCGAGCTTCTACACCGGCATAAAGCCTACTCAAGATCGCCCCAACTTGATCAAGGTTATTCGCCACCTCTACACTCTCGCTTAAAATAATACAGGCTGAAAAGCCTAGTGTTTTCGAGAGCTTAGGCGATCAAGCGCAAAATAGGTCAAAATAAAAGTTGACTCACCATCAAGTATTTAGTAGAAACTAAACAAGAGGCAACGAGCCTTACACCAACAACTTTAACGAAAAGAAAAGCAATGAGCACTTTCACTCTTCTCCTCTCAGACTTCTTCTATCTTCTCCTCGACATTGCACTTGTCATCATCTTCGCTCCGATCCGACTCCTCGGTTTCGCTATCAAGCACATCGGCCTCCTCGGTGTCTTCGGCCTCTTTTACTACTTCACCTAATCACTAACTAAGCAACGAGCTAAACATGAACACTATCGACACTACAGACATTATCTTCTTCGCCCTTGAGGCTCTCTCTCTTCTCGCACTGTGCGCGGTCTGCGCTTCACTCTTCGTCTAAGGACTCGCCATGGGCTATGCGATCTTCTTTGGCTCACTTGAGCTTCTCATCATCTGTATCATCATTAACGCACACAAAGCGCACTGAGCGCACTAGGACTGTCAAGATGAACCTATCTATTCACCGACTCGATTATGACCCCTCAGAGGCTTGTAAGAACAATCAGACTCGCCTTGTCTTGAATGACCGAACACGTCAGCTCACTATCGGCCTTGAAGATGACGGCCAACTCTCAGATCGCTTGTTTCGTGTGTGGAGCTGCTTCAATCCAAACGCGCCGAGTCTCTACTATTACTCACTCGTTGGCTGTCCTCATCAGAATAGCGACATTGTAGGCTATGTCCATGTCTCTCGTCAGTTTGATGAGAAGCAAGCTCAGAGCTATGCAGAGGAGGTCGTTGATCATCTTAATCTCGCCTATGGCAACTATGATCACTGTCAGCTTCGACGTGGTGATGAGGTGCTCACTGAGGGCGATACAACCGACTGTTATAACTATTGTCACTATCAGCTAGGCATGAGCATTGAAGACGCTGTAAAGGTGCCGACGCACGGTAATCCATACAAGTTTAGAAACGCGCAATGAGCGCAACGAAAGGACACACTATGTACTTAAACTGGTTCAAAACTCTCACCGGCGTTGAGGAGCGCGACGTTAAAACTACGTTTCAGCTTCTCGACACCGACACTGATAAGGGCAAGATACGCTTCCCTAATGGCCGTATCTGTCAGTATGGCAAGCTCACTCGCGACATTCTCGCCAAGGTCCGTAGACTCACAGAGAATAACTATCTCTATGATGAGCGCACGACTGTTAAGCAGTACGTTGGTGATGTGACCAAGCTCCATATCGACCCGGCTAACAATGGCGCAATGTTCCAGGCTGCCTCTCAGTTTAATCTGCTTGAGATGGTCGGCCCAAGCGTGACACCTGAGCGCGGTGTGACCGGCTATATTGGGGATCGCACACAAGGACCGGCTTGCGCTCTCTCAGCGCCTGCAGGCACCATCTATCGAAACTACTTTGCTGACACCAACGGCTTTGTTGGACAGTCTGCAACTAATCAGATCGACTGTATGTATGACATGGGCTTGGCTCTTGGCAACAAGCGCAATGCGCTGTGGACGATGAGAAACGGCTATCTATGGCCGACTGAGACCGGCCTGCAGACAGTCTTCGATCGACTCGCCAAGATGGACAGCAATGCGATTGATCATCTTCGTAGCTTGCTCCGTGTTGGTGTTCAGTGGAACACTGAGATCGCAGACGTAATGCAACCAAACGCGCCACAAGGACAGTTTGTGCAACAAGCCTACTGTTCGGCCTTACCCGTCGCTTATGCGGGCGGTAATCGTGATCTATGGGCGCCATTTGCTCGCCTTGTGCTTGAAGCGTCTTATGAGCACACACTACGAAGCGCCGTGATCAACAAGGGCAAGAATGGATCAAACAAAGTCTTCTTGACTTACGTTGGCGGTGGTGTCTTCGGCAATCGCATGGATTGGATCCATGAAGCGATGTTCCGCGCGCTTAAGGAGGTTGAGTGGGCGGGGCTTGACGTTGTTGTTGTCTCTTATGGTCGAGAGACTCGAGAGACTAATGACCTCATCAGTCAGTGGAATAGCTTGAATAAATAAGCGCACCGGCGCGCGGTTCGCCAGGAGAGATGAGCACGGTTCGGGCTAGAAGCCAGGCGCTGCGCAGCTGCCTGGCGCAGCGGCTCCAGGTCAAAAGTGTCTTCGTGAAGTTGAAAATAATCTTGACGGCGCAGCCTGTTTGGCCTTAAACTTGTGGTTGACCTTGAGGCTCATGCTGCTTGCAGCGAGAGGAGCGCAGGTACTAACACCCATATTGTGTTACTATCAGTGCACCTAGCTTTTAGCCGAAAGGACAAGAACAATGAAGACGAGCGGAGTCTGCCAGATATACTCAGTCGGCAAAGGTGCGAAGCGCATACGACTAAAGGGTATTATCTCCACTGAACATCGAGATCGCCAAGGTGAGATCATTAAGCAAGATGGTTTAGACTTTAAACCATTCTTAACTCACGGTTGGTTCAACGACAATCACAGCGGCGCTACAGATGACGTGCTCGGCTATCCTGAGCGTGTTTATCCGGTCACTGTTAAAGGACCAGACGGCCCGATCGCGGCGACAGCCGTCGAGGGTTGGTTGCTTCCAACAAAGCGCGCGCTCAAGTTGCTCGACATCAGCAAGACGTTGCGTAGCACGAAAGCTGACCGAAGCCTGGGCTTCTCAGTTGAGGGCGATGTGGTGGCGCGCGATCCAGATGACAAGTCAGTGATCAGCAGAGCAATCATCAATCACGTTGCGGTCACGCACGTTCCCGTCAACCCGAACACAACTCTCGAAGCGATCTCCAAGAGCTTAACTAAGGCAGGCATGGACACGTCGAACATGGCTGCTCTTATGCCCGAGTCCTTGGAGGACGGCGAGCCCATCTCAAATAACCCCGTTTTGCAGGCCGCCGCGCTTGCAAAGCGAGCAATCAAAGGACAAAGAAACATGAAGGACGACTACCTAAACATGTTCAAGAATATGCCCGATGACGAGCGCGCTGCGATGATTGCCGCTCTCGACGAGTATAACAAGGGCATGAACACTGACAAAGCGCACAATGAAGCGCATAAAGGCGACGAAGCGCAGCTTCACGACTCTTTGCTCGACAGTGGCGACTCTCAGCTCGATAAGATGAGCTACATGAAAGGCGACATCGACTTGCAAAAGTTGCAGGCTGCTAGCGACTTAGAGCTTGGCTTGGTCAAGAAGAGCGAGGGAGAAGATAATCCTGAGCTTAACGAAGACGAAGAAGAGCGACCTGCTCCAGAGGACCTCGAGGAAGACGCTGATGAGACCGGTGATGAGGAAGCTGACGCAGCTGATCTTCTCACAAAAGGCCTTAGCGTTCTCGAGCGTAGCTCAAGCACCGAGTTTAGTGATAGCGACCTCTCAAGCTATCTTGAAGACTCCGAAGCGGCTGCAAGTGTAGACGCAAGCGGTTTTCTCAAGAGCCTCGTTGAGGGACAAGCTGCTTCACTCGATCAGATCAGTAAGAGCCTTAATGACGTAAACTCACAGCAGCGCGCGACCAACTTGACTGTTATCGCGCTTGGACGCTTAGTCCAGCAGCTTCAAAGTGACTTCACTCAACTCAATAAGAGCGTATCAGCGCCTCGCGCGCCCAAAGGTGCAGCGACAGCGCCTGCTGCTCAAGCGATGGCTAAGAGCTTCAATCAAGCTGCTCCTGCCAACGCACCTCTTAACAAGTCCGTTGTACTCGCTGGTCTTCAAGATCAGTTGGTCAAGAACCTCGATAATCAAAACCTTTCATCACAGATCGCCGACGCTGTTATCCGTTATGAGACTACCGGTCTCATTTCTGATGAGATGCTCGCACTCTCACGCAAATAAGAGATTGGAGAACATTAAATGTTTGACTTAGGCAATAACTTCCAAGGCTTCGGCAACGGCACTCAGCAGCAAGTGGCCGAGCTTCACAAAGCAATGACCGCAGGTACCGGCTCACAAGGCTTCACTTACGGCACCGCAACCGCAGGCAACCTGGCTCCTCTCATGCCAGAGTCACTTGAGGCTACTCTCAAAGTGATGACCTACAGCGAGCGTCAAATCAAGTTTTGGCGTTCACTCTTCAAGTCCACCGCAACTAACACAGCAGAAGAGTACAATCGACTTCACCAGGTTGGTTCAGGCGAAGCTGCTTTCATCGGCGAGGGCGATCTTCCAGAGATCGAAGACAGCTCCTACAGCCGTGAGGTAAGCCTTGTTAAGTTCCTCGGAACCACTCGTAAGGTAAGCCACGTTGCGTCTATCGTTAAGACCGCTGGTATTCAAAACGCAATCGCTCAAGAGACTAAGAACGGTACTCTTTGGCTCATGCGTCAGATCGAGCACAGCCTTTGGTTCGGTGACTCTTCAATCATTCCTGAGCAATGGGATGGTTTCAAGAAGCTCTTCATCGACGGTGGCGCGATCTCATTCGACATGCGCGGTGCGCCTCTCACCGAAGACGTGATCAACGGCCTCTGTGGTGTTGTTCGCTCTGCTCCTAACTACGGTCAAGTTGACACTCTTTGGACTTCAATCGGAGTCAAGAGCGACCTCTCTAACATCATTCGCACCAATCAGCGCGCGATGTACGGATCAGTCGTAACTCTTGGTAATCGTATTGATACCATGGAGACTCAGCACGGCGCGCTTCGTATCGAAGACTCTGTGTTCATTCGCGAAGGTCTTCCTGCTTCAGCTAACGCTGTCGGTGACGCGGCTAAGATCCCATCTCAGCCTGCAATCGCAGTCGCTCAAGGCGCAGCAAACGCAAACTCTAAGTTTGCAGTCGCTGGTGTTGGCGGATCAACTGACCTCGTTGCTTACACCTACAGCGTTGTTGCAATCAACCGCTATGGTCGCTCTGCTCCTTCAGCAGCTGTGACTCTCGCCGGTAATGCTACAGCAGGTGATCAGATCGACGTAACCATCACTCCTGGTGCAACCAAGGGCGCAGGCTACATCATCTACCGCACAAGCAACACTGACGTTGGCGGAACTCCTGTAGAGTGCGCTCGCGTTGCTGACTCAGGCGCTGCGACAACTACTTTCGTAGACATCAATGCAGAGCTTCCTGCTTGTTCTGACGTATTCGGTATCGAGATGAACCCGAACACTCTCGCGTTCAAGCAGCTCGCTCCATTCACTCGTATTCCTCTCGCGACCATCGACACCTCGATCCGCTGGATGCAAGTTCTTTATGGTGTCCCTGTACTTTATCGCCCACGTCACAACTTCATTATTCGTAATGTAGGACGCTCTTCATCATCGCCTGTATTCACTCCAAGCATTGTCGGCTTCGAGTGATAAACGCTAACTGCTGAAGCAGTATGATGGCTACGGGTGGGCTGACTCACCCAATCGTGCGAGACACTAAGCCCACCTGCCCACACTCGATAAGATTGATGGGTAGTGTGGGCTGTGTTATATTTATAACCTAATAGGAGAAAAGATTATGAAACTTCGATACATTGGTGAGGTTGATGTCATTAGACAAGGCGCACGCATTGTCTGCTATAATAACGGTTCGGTATCTCTTCAGAACGGAGAGTGCGAGGTAGACGGCAAGTTGGCTGATGAGCTTCTTGAGCGCGGTGATTATGAAGAGATCAAAGCGCCAGGCAAGCCAGAGGTCAAAGCTGCTTCAAAGCCTGAACCTAAGCCCGTAGTTAAAGCGCCTGCTGAAGAGGAAGCTGCCCCGGTTGAGAAGCCTAAGGCTGCAACTCGCAAGCGACGCACAACCACTCGCAAGAAAACCACTAAGTGAGGTGAGTGATGAGCGTAACAGAAGCACCATTATTTAGAGCTCGCAAACATCAGCGCGTATCTCACGAAGAGGTCTTGAGCCGTAGTTTTAACAACAACGGTAATGCTCTTATCGTAAATGATTATCGTGCAAGGCCTGCGTATGAAACAGCGCAGAACATGCCTATCACTGACGCTGAGACCACCTTAGACTTTGATCTTCAGCTTCATAATGTGATCAATCTCTACGTTAGACCTGGCGCAACCTCGCCTACCGTCACGACAGTTAAAGTTTTCTGCTTAACTCAGCTTGGTGACTATGTAGAGGTCTACACGGGCAATCTCTCTGATCTTCTCGAGGCGCGCGTTCACACCGCTAATAGACAAGTGCGGATCACTACGCAAGGCGCTACAGCGGGCTGTGACGGTCTTCTATTCGTCGGAGGTGAGTGATGGCACTAGATGGCCGCCCAGAGTCCGAGCGTAATCAATATAATGTAGCCGGTGTCCAAGTAGCCAACCCTCAAGCCAAAGGAGACATCTCCGTTGGTGGAGACACGGTTGATCCTACAGGGCGCGCCATCGCCGTTAATCTGTCTCTCTCCACTAAGGACGGGCAGATACTCACTGTTAAAAGTGATGAGCCGACAGGCATGGCCTGGCAAGACGCGCCTGACGCAACCGTGACCGGAACACCTGACACGGTACCGGTATTTGATAGCAACGGCGAGATCACATCTTCATCTGTGAAGCTACCTGACACAAACACTTTGAACGTGACAGGCAGTAGCCCTGCGCTTACCTTGAGCCGCAATGATAACGCTTCAACCATCGAGTTGACTGCGACATCTCCTGGATCAAACACAGCAGGGATTGAACAGATCATTCAATCTTCGAGCAACAACAATCGGCTAACGCTCAACGGCGCAGTAACAGCGCAGCGTCAGACTAACCTCTTGAACGCTTTTGATGTTTCTGGTGTCTACGTTAGAGGATCCGGTAGTAGTGGACTCGACTCAAACAACAAAATCCTAAGTCAGCATGCAATCGCCTATTTTGATCAGGGCGACAGCAGCACTGCGCTTGGTCAAGTTGTCGTATTACCTTCGTTGAGTACAGCTCAAAAGGACGGTCTCATCTCTGGCTTGGACTCTGAGTACAAAGCCTGGTTGAGCGCCAACACGTCTGCTCAGAAACTGCACTCGAACACAACAACGATAGACGCTTTTATCGACAACGGCATATTCTTCTGTCGAAACGATAACAAGTATTATGCGCTTCGCTTAACATCTACAGGCCCATCGGTTCGTCAGCTTCTTACTGACGAAGACGTTCAAGCCCAGGTTGTAATCGCGGAGACTCAGTTCAACGTAATGGTCTCGAGCTTCAGCACGGAAGACTATGAGCAGAGCAACTTCTTAAAGTTTGGACAGATACTCAAGATCGAGGGCGAGCTGCAGCCTAATGCAAGCCTGGCTGATCCGGTGCTGCTCCAGATCACGTTCTACAGCAACCCGTTGAGACGAGCGCAAGATACGATTGAGACTATCGACTTGATCATCAAGACAAGCGGTACGACATACATTTATCCATCAATAACCACCGAAGACACTGACGGCGGCGAGAAAGTCTACGTCAGAGTGTCTAATCAATCCGCTGATACGGTTTCGGCCGTCATTAAACTGAAAGGTATGGGCTCCGTATGAAACGACTCACAGTCGCGCTTACACTAATCCTGCTCCCTACTGCACACGTTTGGGCTGATCAGCCTGACGCAGGGATCGAGCAGCCAAAAGAGGCGGCTGCGCCAAAAGATGAGCAGTCGCGCCAGTTTCAACACGTCATAGACAACACACAACAAACTGACGAGCAGCTCATCGCTCAAGCTAAGAACACCGCTGGTGTTGTTAAGCAGGCATGGGTGAGTCAGACAGCAACGGAGATTGCTTTAGCACTCTCGAGCTTATTATTTCTAGTTCTGTCATTCGTGCGTCGAGTCTACAGAGATCGACTTCACGGAAACACCGTTCGACTCGTCTGTATATCTACAGGCGCACTTGCTGCGCTCTTAGGTTATTATGGAGGAGGCTTCGGGCTTATGGAAGCTCTACAGCTATTCATGGGCGGTGTCGGAGCTATCGCTATCAACGAGTCACTTAAAGTCGCCAAGAAGCAGTAAGGAGCCATCTAAATGCGTATTCATCAGTATGGACAGGACCTCGAGCTAAGAGTCCAGTTTCCCTCCGGAGTCAGTGGACTGTCAGCCGGGCAAGTCACAACCGCTCTCTATCTATCTACAGACTCATCAGGAGGGTCTGGAGCAGATACCGCAATCAACCTCTCTGGTCTAGTAGGGTTTAGTGAGGTATCTTCAACAGGTATCTATCGTATTAACATCGATAGCTCGGCCTTCTCGATTGATCCAGGATCAATCGCTACGCCGGTAATGTACTATGCCAAGATCACCGAGAGCAACGGCAACACTGTCGTTAATGTTCCGATGTTTGAGGTCGCCTCTCTCAACGAAGATCAACTTGGTCAAGAGGTTCTCACCACGCGCAACGCGCTACTTACTGACGTAGACTCCGCTTTCGCAGGGCGCAATGCAAGTATCAATACTCTTGCACAAGCTCTCGGATCAATCTATGACGGGACAGTTGGTACAGACCAGGCTGATGTTATTCTTGATGAGGTCATCAGTTCGGTCAATCACTCCGGTACAGATAGCGTTGGTCAGCGTCTTTATGAGATCAGCGAAGCACTCCGCTCTGGTGGTTCCATTCAGTCGCTCGTCAGCGACTCTAACACCAAAGTTGGTGCCTCTAGTGACACCGCAGGAACCTCGCTCTTCGGCCTACTCAATCAGATTGTCGAAGACTCAGGAACAACTCTTCCTGCGCTCATCAACACGCTGCTTGGCTCACCTGCTGGCGCTGACGTTAGCACGGACATTGCTGCCGTCAAGACTGACACCGCAGCTGCACTGACCACAATCGGTTCACCCGCCGGTGCCGACGTTAGCACAGACATCGCAGCTGTTAAGGCTGAGACTGCAAGCGCCCTCGCTAAGATCGGTACAAGCTCAGTCGCCTCTGACTTGGCGAGCGATCTCCAGGCGGTACATGATCGAGTCGGTGCGCCCGTCGGATCAAACATCTCAGCAGACGTTGCTGCGGTGCAAAGCAAAGCTAACACGATTGAAACCACAATCGGTACACCGGCTAATGCTAATGTTAGTGCAGACATCGCTGCAGTCAAAGGTGAGACAGCTTCACTCTTGACGAACGTCGCTGCGGTTCAGACCACAAACAACACGACTAATACGCTTATCGGTTCACCTGCCGTTGATGTGAGCACGGACATCGCTGCGGTTAAGAGCGACGCGTCAACGCTGCTTACTCGACTCGGCTCGATCAGCTCAAACGCAAGTCTCAGCAATGACCTCTTCGGCGCGATCAAGTACCTGGCGAACCAGGCGCAGACTCAGACGAGCGTCAACACTTTGCCTGCTCGCGCTTCGATTGAGTTCCCGACTTCGCTGCTTGCACCTCAAGGTACTTCAAACAAGTACATTCGACTCAAGGTTCAAAACCGCAACCGCAACGGTCAACTCGAGCGTACTCGCGCTCTTGGTGATGACGGCTCAGCAGTTAATGGACAGGCTGTGTTCCAAGGAACAATGTCAGCTTCAGTACACAACACAACTCTCTCAATCACAGTTAACGGTGTGACTGAGACTTGGACGTTCATCGACTCTCAGATCAACGCATTGGCAACAAGCGGTCTGGTCTCATCAGGTGTCGGAAACTTCGTGTTTGATAGCAACGCTACTACTGAAGCGGCAGCTTTCTTGGAGAGCGTAGTCATTCCTACTCTTCGGTTGACGAGTGCGCTTGACGCTAACTTTGATCTCGATGATGTGAACACCGGCCGCTTGCTCGTTTGTCCTAAAGACTACGAGACAATGAGTGTCGTAATCACCACGACTTCAGTCATTGTCACCTCTACAGGCAATAGCAACGCTAAAGCTGGTGTGGGCGCAATGTTCTGCCGAGTGCTTGTAGATGGTGTGATCATCACTGATCGCTTCTTCAAGGACAATCTGGGTGCTAATGCGGCTGACCTCTCGCTCGCGGCTAACAGCTCCTCTGATGGCGGCGTAGGAAAAGCAGCGCCTGCTGTCAACTATGCAGTCATGCTCGGCAGCGACACCGCAGGTGAGTTTGAGCTTTACTACAAGCTCTCTGCAGGGCAGCAAGAGAACCTCACTTTCGAGATTTTCGGTATCGACAAGAACAGTAACATCGACAGCCTCAGCAACACGACTGAAGCTGTAGTTTCTGAGATCATTGCAACCACGCACTGCACTGTTCAGTCGCCAAGCCTTAATCAGCTTGGGATCGCGTTCTAAGAGCGCACGGAGAATAAGCATGAGTGACAAAGAACCTATAGCAAGTCGATATGCGCTCTCGAGTCCAACTCTCGCTAATATGTGGGAGAGGCGCTCGGCGGTTGTTGCTCATGTAATCTCATCAGCAGATGACGTACCTGCGTACTCGCAGATAGTTAATCTGGCAAATGGTGAACGCTTCTCACTCACCGGTGAGAGACTTCATCTATTAGACGAACAACAATGGGCGAGGCTCCTAAACCTTTTGGTGCTTACGTCCTTACTCATTAAGAGACCTCCGCAAGAGCAAGAGGTACTGAAGCTCATGCTTGAGCAGCAGTACGATGAGTTCATGTCAACTATGCCTCAATCACATCAAGATGAGGTAGTCAATCACGCGATACAGTTACTCAGCTCTAAAGCTGAACCGAACCTCGAAGGAGAAGATGAATAATGAGCTCGCAACTAAGTCTCAATCTAGGTAGTCAAAACACGCTGCTCTTCGCGCTTAACGGCGAAGGTGACTTTACAGTCCAGGTGGCGATTACTCGAGTGATTAACACATCAGCAGGCAGCTTCTCTGGGATCACGCTGCCGATGAGTGAGATTGTCATGCCGACAGGCCACTCAAGAGTATTCCTAGTGTACTTCACTCCGACTGAGAGCGGCGAGTATATCTTTAGCTACTATGGAGTGAACAGCGCGGGCGAGGTAGCTCGAGCTATTCAGCGCGGTGTAGTTTCATCAAGCGGTGGCGGCGGTGGTGGTGGAGCTTCCGGTTCTAGCACATTTGGAGTCGGTCTATGACATTGCCGACATCTCGCACCACTGCGAACATCTATCAGCCGATTAGTCTTCGCGCTGTGTTCAATCATAACGGTGTAAACCAGCGTGTACTCATCGAGACTGTGCAGATTGTTAACGCGCAGAATAAGACAGTGCAAGCCTTCGGTCCAGGAGATGTCAAGTATCTCAGAGATGGCTCTTATGAGCTTATTGTTGATGTAGGTTTGCCTGCCGGAGAGTACCGCGACACCTGGTCGGTGCGTGGTGTCTCTGCACCGTTTAGGGCACTCTCTCAGTTTAGGTTCACTATTTCTAATGATCCGTCTGGTAGCAAGACGAGGGAGCAGTCGTACTAATGAGTGTTTTAAGAGCAGAGGCCGTCACCGGTCAAAGTATTAAGTTAAGCATTGTCCTCAACGAGGGCGGTCAACCTCTCGATATATTTGAGGTTGTGCGCGTTGAGTTATTTGACGCTGCGGATATGTCGATCATTCGCACATTCACCGGCGCTGACATTATCCAAGAAGATGTGGGAGTCTACTACGTCTTAACTGACGCTTTTGATGGCCCGATCACCTTAGTTGATCGCTGGACTTATCGAGAAGCGGTTGGTGTCGCAACTTCGGTTGTTCAGTTCAGCACGGCGGTACTCTCTCCGTCTGTAGATGATCGCCTTTCAGGCATGGCTATTGGGATTGATTACCTCAAGACCAACTACCTGTTTGGACTTGATCTAAGCGACGATGACGGAAACCCGTTTCCAGATCAGATGTTTGTCGCAGCGATCAGATACGCTACCTCATTCATCGAGAAGAAGCTCGATCTTCTGCTCACACCTCAGACTATCGAAGAGACCCATGATTATGTGCTCGAAGAGTACAGACAGTTTGGTTTCTTCCAGGTAGACAAAAGGCCTCTTAATAAGGTTGAGTCGGTGAGCGCAGTCTACCCGTTCTCATCAGACGGCAACAAGCAGACAATCATCGAGTTTCCTGAGTCTATGATCAGCGTACCTATTCCAGAGAGTGGACAAGTACAACTCATACCGAACGCAGGCACGATGGCGCAGTTTATTCTTGGTCGAGGAGCAGACTATCTGCCTTTGATCCGCAATGGCTACGCAGGCAACTATCCATCATTATTTAGGATCAAGTACAACGCAGGCTTTGCTGAGATACCTGATGACATCAAGCACTGTGTGTCGCTGTATGCGTCGCTTAACATTCTTGACATTGCCGGTGATCTCATCGTCGGCGCAGGTATTGCTTCTAAGTCGATCAGCATTGGTGGGCTTTCACAGTCGATCAATACAACGTCTTCGGCTACAAACGCAGGCTACGGCGCGCGTATCTTGAGCTATCAGAAGCAGGCTAAGGTTCTATTGCCAACTCTTGAGCGGTTCTATCACGGGCTGAGAATGACGGTGGTTTGAGATGAGCAAGAGAATAGCACCGGAGCCGAGAGGTAAGATCAGAGTCAGATCGGACTTCAAGCCAGGCGAGTTTGAGATTGCTATAGCGCAGCAAGGCTATCGAGTCTATTGGGAGCAGGCGAGCGTCTGCCCATGCCGCAGCAATCGCCAGGGCGCGCAACCCAACTTTAACTGTCCGGTGTGTCACGGCACCGGCTACGAACATCACAGTGGCCAAGTCATTCATGCGATCATGGATAAAGCTCGCGGAGATCAGCTTGAGCTTAATGAGTTTGGCGCTTACCATAAGGTTCATCGAGCTGACTTTACAGTTCTCGCTGTTCATCGACCATCGCACTATCATCGCTACACACTCTTAGATAGCGTTATGGAGCACTCAGAGATACTTGACGCGACGATTGGGCGCGCGCTTATACTCAGCTATCCGATTGCTAGAACATCAATGAAAGTGACATCTGAGAGCGTCACAGGCGATCTGTCGGAAGAAGAGCTATATTATGATGTTCTCAGAGTTCGTATTATGGATCCTACCTCAAGGCAGGCAGGACGCGTATTAGACCCAAGAATAGACTATCATATAACTATCAGAGAAGACGGCGAGAGAGTCGTTACTTTGGATAGTGCATTGTCAGCAGAGGCCGGAAGCGATAAGATAGTTGTTGCAATCACTTATTACATCAACCCGCGCTTCTTGGTTATGGATTATGTCTACTCTATCCGAGACACTTTTATTAAGTTCAAGAGGCCACAGGTCACTTATGAGGCTTTGCCTGTGACTGTATCTGCGCTGCTTGATGTCGACCAAGCGCGCCGTGTAGATAGCGGTGGCGACCTACAAGGGAGTTACTGATGGATAAAATGACAGCTTCGCTCATCGACTATTCGTCAGCTAACTCAGTACGCTACGGCATTAACTTTGCAGAGCGGTACTTTGTCGGCGTGCTTCGCAACGCTGTAGATTGGTGGATTGCTAATCCTCAAGCCTGGCGAGGTATCTTAGGAAACATCACAGAAGAAGAGCTGCAAGACTTCTTAACATACTTCACAAATCGCCGCCCTCGCGTTCGCCTGGGCTTCGCTCGATCTCAAGACCCTATGCCACAGATCAACGTGATCTTAGATAGTGAGCGGTTGAACCAGCAGTTTGTTGGCGACTTAACTCAGATGGGCAACTTTCTTGAGAGTCCTACGCACGGCGGTGTAATCAACGGTGACATTAGAACGCAGAACATCTCTATTCACGTTCACGCTGATCACCCTGAGATCACTTTGTACTTATATCACATGGTACACTCGAGCCTGCTTTCATCAGCGCACTTCTTCGCACAAAAGGGAGTAATGAACCTTGCGTTTGACAGTGGCACTGAACTGCAGCCTCAAGAGGTATATCTGCCAGAGAACATTTACTCGCGCGCATTAACATATTCGTTTGACGGTGTGTCGCGTGGTATCATTCCATTACCTGCGCCGCCACCCGAGGTGTTCATCTTCGTTAGCGGAGTAAAGATTAACCAAAACATCGTCGGTGGAGTCGTACCGGCCAAATAGGAGAGCTATAACATGCCTGCTTCAAGTATTATTGTTAATGGCCGCACAACTCGGCGGCCTAATGTCTACAGTCAGATCGACGCGTCATCAATGCAGACCAATGGTCCTGGCGTTTATTCGTTGGTATTGATCGGAGACGCAATCGGCGGTAAACCCGCGAGCGCGTTTGCTCCAGGTGAGCTGCCATTCTTAACTGCGACTACACCAGACGAGGTATCAGCGATCTTCTCTGGTGGCGATCTTCGCGAAGCTGGTTTGCTCGCTTTCGCAGCGTCGAATGACCCGAAGGTGCCAAACTCGCCATCGCGTATCTTGTTTTACAAGACCAACAACTCAACTCAAGCGAGCCTCAACCTCAAGGGTATCAGCAGCGCTGGCCTGGCTGACGTTCTCTCGATTAACAGCATTGATTACAGCGCGCGCGCTAATCAGATCAGTGTTGCTGTCGAAGATGGATCAACCTCAGGCACACTGAAGCTCACAGTGCTTAATCAGAACAAGACAGAGGTCTTTGATAACGTCGGTGCTGAAGCTGCGCTTCGTATCTTGGTAGCTGCTGACGCGCCGTTCAGTAGCATTGATCTCACAGCAGACGATACTGCTCTCAGCGGCCGATCTAAGCTGAACATCGACCTAGATGACTACGCACCCCGTGACATTGCTTTCGCAAGTCGTATTGCTACTCACCTCAATCTCAGCGTAGCTCAAGTAAGTGATCTAAGCGTTGAGGTCTTCGGCCAAACAAATGCCGGTGTAGCAGCGACTGAGACTGTCACTTTCACTCCTGCAGGCAGCTTGGACTTGGCGCTCTCAATCGTCAATCGAGTGACCGGCTTCAAGGTTCTTGACGAGTTTAAAGGCACTCTTGAGCTACACAACACAACTGATGACGTTATCGCGTCAGTCACCGGTACCATCGAAAATCATTTAGATGTAGCTTCAGAGCGACTCGTATTTGATGGTGCAAGCGCAGGAACCGCAGTCATCGTCGGTAAGCTCTTTAATGGCAATGTTCATCAAGAAGAGATCGACCTGGCGAGTCAAACTGAGACTCTCGCAGCGTTCACCTACGTTGACTCAATCAGCTTCAGCGCAGCGCAAGACGGACTCGTCACAATCAAGGGTAAGACCTCAAACCTCACCTTTACGAGCATCGCTGCAGGCGTGACTTCTTGGGGCGCAGGCTTCAGCTTCGGCCTGCTCGATCTCAGCAGCCGACCATTCGCAGGCGGCGGTTTGAGTCTTCAGCTTGATAACGCAGCGGTAAGCGGTGGTATCATCATCATTCGTGGTACCGACGCGGCCGGAGCAACCTTGACTGAGCGCGTCACTTTTAACCCAGGTGATACACTCATCAACTTCGCTCAAAACTTCAAGACGCTCTCTCAAGCAGAGCTTGCGGAGTTTGACGGTGGAGACACTCCAACCACAACCAATCAGACTACAGCGGCGCTCTCCTTGGAAGCGTTTAGCTTGAGCTATGAGAACCGAACACTCGCAGACCTTATCGTACATCTCAGCGCGGTCTCAGGTCTCACCGCTTCAGCAGCGCGAGATAACGCAAACCTCATCGCAGCTAACGTCCTAGACAACGGCGCAGTCCAGGCTTCATCAGCAGCGCCTGCTCTACTCTTCGCTTTCAACTATGACGTTGAGCAAGCTCTCAGCGCAAGTGAGCTTGTGTTCGCTACTTCAATCAAGCGTGTTAAGCCCAACAAGGCTGTAGCCAAGTTGCTCGAGGGTGGTTCAGACTACGGCTTTGATAACGGCCTGGCTAAGACTAGCTCTTCGCCTGCTGACTTCCTGGCTGCTTATGCAGCGCTCGAAGATGTCAAGAACGTCATCATCGTGCCTCTCTCATACGAAGAGAGCGTACACATCGCACTCGGTACTCACTGTCGCCACATGGAAGGCATTGGTCGAGATGAGCGCAATGGCCACGTTGCTCTTCCTCTCTCTCTGAACAAAGAGCAGATCAAGGGCCGTATTCGCAACCTCAACAACCGCAACGTCAGCGTCGTAGCGCAGAACATCAAAGCCTTTAATGAGCTTGGTGAGCTAAAGAGCTTCGGTTCAAAGATGTTAGCTGTTATCGCAGGCGCTATGCAGGCGGGTAGCGCAATCGGTATGCCTCTGACTTCAAAGATCATTAACATTCAAGACCTCGGTCAAAGCAACGATTGGGCGCCCTCTCGTAGTGCTGAAGAGATGCTTGAGATGGGCTTGATGTTCGCTCGTTTTGATCAAGAGCGCGGATATGTTTGGGAGCGTTCAATCACCTCAAGTCGTGAGAATAACGCAGCGTTCACTGAGCTCTCAACTAATGAGTCAGTTAACGTCAGCACTAAGATCGCTCGCCAGGCTGTCGAGAACCGCATTGGAGATCGACTTTTCAACGGTCTCGCCGGTGTGATTAAAGGACTCATCGCTGCAGAGCTACAGCGTCAGATCGAGTCAGGTATCATCAAGAGTTTTGCGGCCAAATCAATCTCAGTTAAGGACATCGGCGATGGCTTTGACGTGAGCTACGAGATCGCTCCTCTTGAGCCCGTAAACTTCATTCGTATCACGGCGCACATCAAGCGTTCGCCTGTATCAGCATAAGGAGATAGAGAATGCCTATTAACAGCACGGCGAACGATCCCGTCGCCAAGAATAATGTACTTCACGGAGCGCGAGCCTACATCACTCTCGAGGGCGAGCCTGTCGGTTATGTGAGCAATCTCACCGGCGGTGAAGAGTATCAAATGGACCCTGTAGAGGTGCTTGACAGCCTGGCTCCTGCAGAGTTTGTTCCGACTGCATATCGGATCAGACTTTCAGCGCGTACAGTCATGCTGACCAACTCTTCGTACAAAGACACTCGATTGTTTGATCCGGTGTCCAACGTACTCTCAGCAGAGGGCATGACTCTCATCGTTGTTGACAATGTATCTGGTAACCCTATCCTCAGCTTTAATGGAGTGCGTGGCCAAGCTACTAACTTTACCGTTGAGAAAGGGCAGATCACAATGAATGATGTGACGTTTGTCGCCCTCTCTTCCTCTGACTTAAACAACACTATCTAAAGGGATTGATCCATGAGCAGTCAAAGAACCCATCACGTTGAGCTACAATACACGAATGACCAAGGCGAAGATGTCACCGGTTCATTCACCTACACATTGCCCTCACTCCGAACCCGTGTGGCTATCGGTGTCGAAGAGGCAAAGCTGCGAAACGGTATGTCAGCAGACGTTCTCGATGAGGTGACTTTGGCTGTGATTGTCCAGATCGCTTATCTTAAGAACACGGTCTCGTTTCCCGATGACCTCACTTTTGATGATAATGTAGACCCATATCTGATGAGTCGCCTCTACGAGGAGGTGCTCTCTTACGAGAGTACATTTCTGGACCGGCTCAACCGATACAGAGAAGATCAAGCAGAAGGCTAAATCTCTTGAGCTGCGCGTACGCGCGGTTTGGGAGCGCCGGTACGGCTTGCCTTCTCTCAACAATCCGCTGTTTGAAGACCTCAGTCTCTTCGATCACATCGCGCACTTGTCTGCGCTTGCTGCTTACGAAGAAGAACCTGAGATTGAAGATGAGCAGATGAAGAGGATCAGCGAGCTCGTTGAGCAAGGAGTGGATCCTTTTCAGGATATTCGTGCTAAACTAGCACAAATACACGATGACTCAGAAGATGACTACTCGCTCGACGAGGAGTTTGGAGACATCACTTTCGACTGATAAGGACACACTATGGCACCACCAAGAGGACCTGGAAGAAGCGGCGGCTTTAGGCAACGCTTCAAGAATATAGCAGCGGCCGGTTATCGCCAGGCTTCGGGGAGAGGTGTCAACTTGCCTACTCCGACAGGGCTTGCGCTTGCGCCTATGCAAGGTATCGCAAACTTCATTGGCTTAGGTGGTGTATTCCAAGCGCTGCAGCAGCAGACCGCTTCATGGTATGAAAACACCAGACAGTTTCGATCAGACGCAAGCCGTTTTCGCGCGCTGCTGATCAGAGATGGTCGAGCGGTATCTAGTACAACTCAGAAAGCAGACGCGCTGCTTAATCAGTCGCTACGAGGTGGAAGCGTTCAAGGGCAGCGGAAAACGCTGCGCGGTATGTATGGAGCAGACCAAGGTCAGTATGATCCGCGTATCTTCGGGCAAAACATCAGGCGCGGTCAAGTTGTTGATCAAATGGGCTTCTCTACCGGAGACATTCGACGGCTTGCGCTCACCATGGCAGGATCAGGTCTTGAAGGCACAGGTCGAGACTTTAAGTCGTTAGCTATTCTGTCCGGTACAGTTGAGCGCGGAATGAACATCAGCGCAGAAAGCCAGGCGGGCTTCTTTGGAGCGTTCGGCCGCAACGCTGGTGCTTTCATCGAGAAAGGTTTCACTCCGGCTCAGCAGGCAGCTCGAGACCTTAAGTCGCTGCTTGGGCAAGGCACAGCAACGTCAGGCGCAGGCCTAATGAACGCTGAGATCCCTCAATACCTAAGCGAGATGACGATGATGATGAGATCACAATCCAGGCAAGGTATAATGATCTCCGCTAACTCTGTTCTCGATCTAGGTCAAACTGTACGCAACGAGTCATCAGACCGCCAACTCTTCCAGGGCTTCGCCGGGCTTCAAGCTGCTCAAGGTATTAGAGGCGCAGCCCAAGGTGTAATGTTCGGCCAGGGCAGCCAACTAGATCAAGCTATGCTGTTTCAGCAGGCAATCAAGATGACGGGTAATCGCTCACTCTTCGACGCTGCGCTCATGCTCGAAGAGGGCGGTCAAGGCGGCGCTGAGTTTGCTCGAATGTTTGAAGGCTATTTACAGCAACTTCGAGCTACTGTCAGCACTACAGAAGAGCGCAAACAACTCGCTGTAATGCTACAGCAACAAGGTGGCCTCTTCGGAGATATGGGCTTGCGTCAAATACTCGCTCTGCTTGAGGGAGGGCGCGGCGCCGAAGCCGCACCGGCTTTAACTGATGAACAGCTTGTTAGCCGCGGTAGACGTATTGTTGACCCGACACAGAGATCACTTGCGCGCATAGACAGAGCCGAGGTGAAGCACATGCAAGGCCGCATGGGCGTTCGTACAAAGATTATGAAGATCGAGTCTGAGACTGCTCGCAGAATGGCAGGTCAACTTGCCACTCTTGAGAGAAAGTCAGTTGAGTACGTTGACGCTGCTATAAAGAACATCGGTAGGTTTAGCAATGTGTCAGCAATCATGGCTCGTAAGACATCAGGCCTAACCGATAACATCAGCAAGATTAACGACGCGATGAGTACGCTTGCTGATATAATCGGAGATACTGCAACCGGCAAGAGTACATTAACACCTGCCGAGAAAGCCTTACTGCGACGCAAGCGAGCCAAGCGAAAAGGAAAGTCACCCTGATCACCATAGGAGTTTATTGTGCCATCTAATCTACTTAAATCAATCAACCTGGGAGAGCATATCAATAATGACCCGGCTTGCTCTCCCTTAACTCGAGAGGCTATGGCCGAAGCTCTGAAGATTGCAGCAGATGATGATCTGCGTGCAGGCCGTGCTGTCGCGCTCATACCAAAGGTTCGAGTAGAGGTATATCCGCACGCGCTCTCTCCGAGCAGAGACAAGTCTCCTATGGAGGGCAACCTGCCTTTAGTGCAACGCTTTAAGAGCAAGTTTGAGCAAGAACCCTTTGATCTTACACCATATTTGTCTACAGTCCAGGTATCAAAGGCTACAGCGCCAGGCTCAGTAGGATCCTGCTCAGTTAGACTTAAAAGGAATGTGAATAAAGCAGACTCTGTGGCAGCTGATGAAGCGTTACACCCCGTCAATAATCCAGATAAGGATAGCAATGAATGGCTCCAGCTCATCGAAGACAACGACATTATGGTGGTTCATTTAGAGGTTGGTGTAGCCAATACTGCTCAAGAGCTATCGGCTCTCGCAGATGGACTCTCTGTGGAGTCTATGGAGTTTCATGTAGATCAAGTAGAAAACGATACAGTAAGTGATCTGGGCGCCACTACAAATGCTCGTTATAGCGTTGCAAGCGTGGGGCGCGCCAAAGCCCCCATGGTGTTCTTTGGTTTTATTGATAGTGTTCGGCGCGTGCGTGCTGCAAATGGTCTGGGCGGCGCAACGTATGAATATGACATTTCTGCTTCGGACTTTAGCAAGTGTATGTCATCAAGAGTGCCGGCTTTTATTCAAGAAGAAGAAGGTACTGATCTGCTATTTCAGCGCGCTGGTATCAAGAGTTTTGAGAGTTTATCGATAGACATTGTATGCGCTTATCTTCTTAGAGGATTGCTTCAAGCTCGATCATTCTCAACCGGTGATCTAAGCACGATTGAGAACACACTTAAGAGAGCAGCTAGAACCGAGGCCGTATCTGGCGACGCGTCATCAGCTCCTCTGAGCGCCGAGTCTCTAAAAGAGATAGATCAAGAAACCGATCAGCTAGTCCGTCTCAACAAGCTACTCTTTGAGCTTGTGGGCTCTTCTGTTCAAGCTGATAGAGACATCTTGGAACAACTTGGAGACAAGGCAACACCAACTAAGTTTCTGCTACCACAGGCGCTCACCAATCGCTTTAGAGCGTTTGATCGACAACGTGTTGGCGGTCTAGCTCCTGTAGCTTCTCTCCTGGGCGGCTCAACCGGCGCGCAGCTTGGCGAGCTTATGACCATTCACACCGGTTATTCTGGTAATCTGATCACTCAAGGAGATAAGATCGCTGTAAACTACAACGACCTCACCAAGAGCGCGCAATCGCCACTATCGGGTAGTTATGGTATTCCAAGCTATTTAACGACCACAGTCGATACGCTTCTACAAAACCTCGCAGCCGATACACAGAATGGGCTTAATCTTAATGATGTGCTTCAAGGTATCATTGGCGACACTATGGGCGCGGTTGAGTATCGCTATGATCTGTGTGATTATCATGGAGCTTCGACAAGCGAGAATGACTTAGCACCGGTCACAATGCCGACTCTATTCATTCACAGCCGAACAAGACCTCTTAACGCAATCTCACCCTTTGAGATCGACGCTCATCTTACAGGTCATTCTGAAGAAGAGAAAACACCCAAATCACTGTGGGCGCAGGAACATCAACTTAGTCTGCTTGAATGGGCTTCGATACCTATCAACCTGATCTCCGAAACAGACATTGTGACTGAGAGCTTGCAGCGCGATGGAAGCGGCCGAGCAACACTATTACACAGCTCGCTCAATGCTAATGTAAACTTGATGGCTTCAATCAATGCGGCGAAGAAGCCTGGTGGTGAGTTTGGCAAGAGCGTCGGAACACCTCTGTTCTACTCCAAACCGCTTGAGCTTGTTCACGGCTATCTGCCTCGAGACTATCAATCTAAAGGTGTTACTGATCAAACAGCAATCGCCGGCGGACTAACGACATCAGCTGCAACAAATGTAGTATTCACGAAACATCGAGATGATGTGCTTGCACAGCCGATTGAGCTAAAAGGTACAATCGTTGTTGCTTGTCTTCTTCCGTCTGCTCGCGCAGGTCAGCGATTGGCGATCTTTAGACCGGATCGCCAGGTTGGCTCGCTTGATGAGTTTAGATCAAGATGGGAGCAGCAGCATATTTACGGGCTTCACCCTGACTTCTTAGACGCGACGCTCGCTGATCCAAGCTCTAAAGAAGCTATTGAGAAAATGGAAAAGTCGATTGCAGACATCATCAAATCCAACAAGAACTTCAGGTCTAGCGACATACTCACCGAGATCAATAACAGAGTCGGTTCTGCTCTGCTTGAGGTTGACGGCGCAATGTATCGCTCTTGGTTCTTCGCGCACTTCGACAGCTTCTTAATCGAAGAGGTTACGCATGGTGTTGAGATCAATCCGCAAGACGGTACAATCCAGGCAACAACTGCGCTCGTTGTATCTTACGGCGCGATGGGTAGAGAGACACCGGCGGTTCTCTCATCTCTACCTGCTCTCTCAGACCTTGTTTATCACTTTGACTCAAACGAAGCGCGCGCTCAATCACAGGAGCGATTAAAGGTCAAGCTCGCTTCCAGGCCGCAGCAGAGACTCGTGCCAGATGACGCTCCGTCTGAAGATGAGGTTTTGGCGCTCACCGCTTCACTCAACCGAGCAGGCTACTTTGATAGCTTCGTAGATCGGTGGCGAGCGAACGGCCAACAAGCTGCGCTCTTCCGAGATGTGGAGGTCAAGCTCAAAGAGCTCACTCTCATTCAACGCTTCTTGGCAGACATGAGCTCATTCTACAACTTCAGCCCAGACAAAGGCGATACAAGTCTTGGTGGTCAAAAGACAGCTCTCATTAGAGTGCTTGACAACCTAATGGCTCGAGACCCGCTCAAGAAGCCAACTAAGATCGCCTTTCCTGCCTTTCTGCGTAAAGCACCGTTCTATGCTCAACTCACCAACCCTGCAGGCCCGATTGAGTCGCAGGCGCGCAATGTGACTAAGATAGATTATTGGAAGGACGGTGAGCGCGAGGTTAATCTACCTCAAGGGCGATATGCTGTTCCAATCTTGCAAACAGAGGTGCGTCGCATTGTCGCTCTGATGGAAGCTGATCTCAGTGAGGCACTCATCAGATACCGCGCGCTGAAAGTTGAACTTGCGGAGGCGATGAGCAGATGATTGATGACTTTGATGATGACATCGAGCTAGTCCAAAGCTCAAGAGAACAACGGACTCGACCTAGATCAACCAGGGCGTATGAGTCTAGTATCGGCGCGGTGGTGAAGATCAACTACGCAGACACTAGCGATCATCGCGCTTCGGCTATAGGAGAGATTGATCCGCTCAACTATGGTGCAATCACCGTTGATGTGTTCTTGCCTTATTCTCGCCAAACGCTACGCAAGGTTAAGGTGCTACAGCATGGTAGCGCGCGTCAGAATGTATCTATATGGACACCGACAGTAAGTACGCATATCCTTAAAGGCGAGACTCTGTATGTGCCTGAGATAGATAAAAGAACAGGACTTACAGTTGAGCCGCTAAAATACAAGCGACCTGGGACAATAAGTGACTTTGACGGCGATCATGTGGTTGTTCAATCTATTCATATAGGATCCGGAGATTATGACTTCTTCGTGATCGGCACGGTACCTTTTGCACTTCAATCTCGAGAGCGGCTCCATTATGCACCGCGCTCAAAACAGGCTGCAGAGATAAAGTCCTACAATCAAAGCTATGAGCCGAGCGAGGTAGAGTCTCAGAATAGCATGTCAGTGCGCGCCAATAGATTAAGCTCTCTTGACTACGTTCACCCCTTGCTTGGAGTAAGCTCTGACGGCTCGCTGCCCGACTTTGACGCAGCAACCGACAGTGATATGATTGAGCAGACAAATGCAGATAAACCTGATCGTTTTCTCAGCAATCCTATCGGCGAAGAAAGGTATCTCGCGCATAACGGCTCCGTTGCTCGTATTGATCAACAAGGCAACGTCTTGCTCGATACAACGCTCGCCGGTATCAAGAACAACCGACTAGATGTAGAGCCTGCTGCAGCTTTTGGCGACGCAGGACACATCGACATTAATCTTAATAAGCGTCTTGGACAAGGAGTCACGGTTCGCCTGGGTGGTGAGGTTGTCTTCTCAATAAGACATCAAGGCGACTCTGACATCATATCTCTTGGAGCAGAGCTAGCAGAGGCCTTTTCGAGCGTCTTAGGCGAGCGTCTTGCTGCTGTATTTGACAATCATCAACACATGACAGCGCAAGGTCCAACAACGGTTCCATTGCCTATTCAAGACCCATTAACAGCTGGGGCCTTTCCCGATGTACCACCCGTTGGTACAATGACTCCATCTAATATAGGATCAGCAAATGAGTCAGAAGACCATGCGGTGATGACCGATAAAGTTATTATAAGGAGTTAGTTTATGGCCTATGCACCAACTTTTATATATCCTACTGACGCGGCGGCGCTCAAAACAGTAGGTGCGCCAACGACTGTAACCGCAGGTCCTGTGTTTGATACGCTTGTTAGTGAAGCTCAAAACCTCATCAAAGAGGACCTGGGCGCGCGCGAAGGACTCACGACGCTTATCACAAACTCGATGATTGAGCAGGCAGAGGCAGCCTTCGCCTCGCTGCAGCACGAAGGCGAGCTACCTGATGGCATGCGTGATGAGGTACAGCGGCGCGCGGAAGCGCTGGCCTCCTCGATCAGTGAGGCTGTCGGCTTCGCAATCATGGCGAGCATTGTAAACTTCCACGGCACGACGGGGCCAACCGGAAGCCCGATCCTTACTTATGTGGCTCTCGAGCCGGCTATCGCCACCTTAAATGCGCCTGCCTTGCCTGTATCGCTTGGTCTTGATCCGGTTACAGGCGCACCACTTGTCTTGAAACCAAGCTAGGAGAAGCACAATGGCGATCAACTTTACAGGAGCAGGCGGCGCAAGCGGATTAGCTGCTGACTTAGGCATATCAACGGAGTCATTCGGCCTTGACCTCAAAGGCCGCAGTCCGCAGTCTCAACTCACAGGATCAACGCTGCTTACAAAGACGTATGCGTTTGAGCTGTTTGCTACGACAGCGACGCGCGGCGCAGCTCTAGGCGCTCTCTCACCTAGCTCAATCTACTACTTCGGACTCAATCCACAGCAGATTAACTTCAGTGATTATTCAGCCGGGACAACAACGTACACAGCCGGTGGTGTTGTGGTTGAGGGTGGCGCTCAGTTTCTTCGCCAATACACAATCACAGGCCGCAGCGGAGTCTCTCGTCGGCGCGGTTATTCAGCAGGTGAGATACCTAGCCAGGATAACGCTAACAAGCCCGCTCGAATAACTGCTGACGGTCATCGTCTTTTCAGAGAGCTGCATAAGTTTCTTCAGCATTACTCTAACCTCAAGAGCGACCCATCAGTCAGCTATGCGTGGTCGCTTGCGTTTCACGACTTCATCAACGATGATCACTTTATCATCAATCCTCGTCAGTTCACTGTAGATCGAAGAGGTGGCGGCGACTATAGCTACACAATCACTTTTGACGCTGTAACTGAGCGCAACGCTACAGTCTTAGGCCTGCTTCAGCGGATCGGCCCTTTTGCGGATAGAGTGCTTACTGTAGCCTCAACTACGACAGGCGCTCTCTCCGGGCTTGCCAATGATATACTCGACGCAGGCGAAGAGCTTGGCGGTATTGTTGAGCAAGGTGCAAGAACGCTCAACGTCATCGCTAATGAGTTAAGACGAACAGAGCTGCGCGCCAGAAACATACCTGATCAGTTTAACACCTGGACTGATCGAGTCGGAGACGAATGGGACGCGGCGATTGAGCAGTTTAAAACGCTTGGTACTGACGTTGAGGACAAAGAGAAGCTGAACCTAGAAGCAGCGACGAAGAGCCAAGAGGTTGCTGAGGCAACGATAGGCCAAAGTGTACTTCAGCAAGGACAGCGAGCGTTAAGCTCTCAAAGCGCAACTCCTCGAGAGATCACAGTCGTTGAGGCGCTGCTCTTCGGCAGATTAGGTCAAACTACACCCCAAGCTGTCGAAGACAGTTTTGACCCGACACGCAGCTCATCGCTTTTGCAGCTTCGCAAGAACTGTCTTATTGCGGAAGGTGTTGCGCTTGGGAACGCTGAAAACGAAGCCCGTCGAGCAGAGCGAGTTGAGACTGAGCGATCAAGAACAGATGGATCAGCCGCTGCTGTAGCTCTTGGCTCTCAAAACAACCTGCCTAGCTTTGCAAGCTATCCAAAGAGTCGAGTTGCGGTACTTCGTGGTGATACTCTTGCGTCGATCGCTTTGAGATCAATCGGTGATCGCCGCGCTGCTCCGTACATAGCAAAGATCAACGGACTGCGTTATCCATTCATCTCTGAAAGTGGTGAACCTGGTACAGTGACTTTTGGCACGAAGATACTTGTTCCTAGGTTTAGTGATCGAGTCCAAAGATCACCTTATGGCAATCGCCGCGCAAGCGAAGACAAGCGCCTCTACGGTCAAGACTTAAGGTTAACAACCGAGGGCGATCTTATCGCCACAGGCAGCAAGACTGATCTCGCAGTCATCTCCGGTGTTCCCAATCTCAAGCAGGCATTTGAAACAATCCGTATTCGTACTCGACTCGGATCAAATGCCGTGTTCCCTGGTATTGGTTATCCAGACTTGATTGGAGCAGAGTCTAGTCAAGATAATATAGCGGCTTCGATCATTGGCGCGCGTCAGTGCGCTTTGTCCGATCCGCGCATAGCTTCAACCTCAATCGAGCAGGCGAGGGACCTAGGCAATGGTGTGTTGATTGCATTAACGTGCAGAGCGATCAATAATACTGATACCTTCTCCGTCGCAGGCACAGTAGAGAGATCACAATGAGTAGAGTCCATATACAATACGCAGGAAACATTGTTCAACGATTAATCAATCGTGTTGTCGCTAGAAGCGAGCTTAATGATGTAACTCCTGGAAGCGCACTAATGCAGATACTCGGCGCAACAAGCGTTGAGATGGAGCTCTGTTATCTCGAGATCGCCAACCTATTGAGCTTATTCTCAATAGACTCAGCGAGTGGAGATGACTTAGACGAGCTCGGCAAACTGTATTTACCCGACAGCATATCACGGCGCACGGCGCTCGCTGCGTTTGGTTCGGGAGCATTCACGCTTGTTAGCCTGGCTACGCGAGAGGTTGTAATCCCCGCCGGCGCAGTGCTTCGCAACCCATCAACCGGAGAAGAGTACGCTACAATCGAGCAGGCGACTATTGCGATTGGAGACAATAGGTCAAACCGTATAAAGTTTGTCGCTACTGTACCTGGAGAGGCCGGTAATGCGCCCTCAAATAGTGTCACTGAGATCATCTCAGGCGGCGGTGCTGTTAATGGCTTCGCGCATACCATTGCAGCTGTAGGCGGTAGAGAGGAAGAGACAGACCCTGAGCTTCGTGCGAGGATTAGAGCGCGCGTCGCAGCACTCGCTTACTCAACACCACAAAGTATAGAAGCGAGAGTGCTTTCTGCTCGATCCGAAGATGGCCGCGCTGTCATCTCATCTCGACTCATCGAAGATGAAACAGATCGAGGTTTCTGTACGCTTTATATTGATGATGGCACAACGATTATTGATGACGCAAACGTAGAGGTTGTCGTGCAAGAGGTGATCACGGAGCGCGCTGATGAAGGTGAGCGCGTCTTCTTCACAGGCCACTTCCCAATCGTTAGAAGAGGTAATCTTCACGAACTTCGCCTGGAGCGTCGCCAGGCCGATGGCTCGCTTGCACCGGCGCAGGTTCTCTTAGAGCAGGCTGACTTCTTGATGACTTTCTCTCAAGGACGTATCGTCTTATCTGATCAAGTGCAGCTTCGAGAGGGAGACCGCCTCTCAATAGTTGAGTACACCCGACGTACTTCTTTGATTGCCGAAGCGCAGCGACTTATCGAGGGCGACCCGACTGATCCTGATGTACCGACGTATCGTGCAGCGGGGGTTGTTATTGAGGTTGTGCCTGCTGAGAAGCGACTGATCAGTTTGTCCGGGAACATCATCGTGTCTACGGGCTATAATCGAGACGCTGTGCTAGCAGAGGTGCGAAGCGCACTTAGCACTTATATCAACACGCTGCCGATTGGCGGTGATGTCATCGTGAGTGAGCTTATCGAACAAGCCATGGCCGTTAGAGGTATGTATGACTTCACTCTAAACACTCCGCAGTCTAACATCGCGATAGCCTTTAATCAGGTCGCTCGCGCACTATTTGATGAGATCGAGGTACTATGACATCTATCGTTACAAATGCTTTTCAAGAGCTACCTACAAACACTAATCCGCGCACGTTCACTTTCTCCGGCGCTTCTTCTACAGACAGCCAAGGTCGAACCATCGCTTCGACTGAGTGTACGATTACAGGCTTCAAGTGGACACTCTTAAGCAAGCCAAATGGCGCTCCTGATCCAACGACAGCGTTAAGTGGTACACTAGACAGCGATCTAACGATTACTGTGCCTGCAGAGCAATCTGGGAGCTTTCTGTATATTCTCACCTTGCTTGAGAATGGTGTAGAGACTCCACTCAGTCTACTCACCGCGCCTAACAGCGCATTTGCATTGGCGAGCTTAACTTCTCCAGAGCTTGATCTTCATCTCTTAGCCGAAGGTGAACGCTTCCACGCAGACAGATCAAATGCAAACTTGATCAAACTAGAAAACGCAATCAAGCAGCTTCGCACTGACGTAGCTGACGCAGGCAATATGCCTTATGCGACACATCAGCGACTAGGCTCAGTCAAGCTCAACGAAGCCGCAGCTGACGGAGTAGAGAGCGATCAACCTGCTGTCGTTTACGCAGCCGGTGCGCTTTGGAAGACTTTATCTGAGGGTGGTATTGCAACCAACTTTCACACTCACCCAGAGTATGAGAACCAAGGCGGCGGCGGCGGCGGCGGTACAGGCGATGGTACAGGCGGCGCATATCACATACTTAGACCTGATCTGCTCGTCGGCGCTTATGATAAAGTCTGGAAGAATGATGGAGTCTCAAGTGTGATTGCCGTTGACGGCACGAACAGCCAGGCTGGTGTAGGTGCGAGCTTCTCATCATCAACCGACAGTAATCTTATTCTTGATGTAAACAAAGCCGCTTCATCGAGCATTGTCCTCAACGAGATCAAGAAGGACATTGGAGACTTCTTTGCAGTCATCGACGCGCACGTTTCACCGGTGACTCCTGGCGCACAACTATACAATCGACTTGAGAACGCTGAGTCCGTGAATAACTTTTGGGAGGTTATGCTTGTTGCTGAAGCGCGCGACACATCGACAGGTGAGTATCTGGCAGCGGCTTATGATGCAAACGCTGTCACCAAGCCAAGCAATCTCGCCGCCGTTGGAATGACTCTAAACGATTGGACTCCAAAGGCTATGGACTTTGGCACCGCGCCGTTTCAGAATACGTTTAATGATGATCTACCCAACAAGCCGTATGTACTCACAAAGACATTCCCATCAGGCAGTCTGAAAGGACGTGTTCTGCTCGGTGTGAAGAGACTCGGAGATACGCTGCGCACTTTCATCAGTACAGATGACGGCGGCTTCTTCCCGACAGGCGATGTGGTAGACATCTCTAACTTCTCCTATTCGCACATTACAATCTACCTTTCTGCTCGCTGCCCTATGGCAAACGTCGGTCTTCGTATCGAGACTAGTGGCCTTCGAGTGATTAGCAACCTTGATGAGTTTGGTTTAACACCTGGCTTCAATCCTGCCTGATGGAGATTAGTTTATGGGCTTATTGATCACTGATACATTCAGCGGCTTTGGCTGCTCATTCGGCCACCCTGTCAGCGCCATGTTTGATGACGTAGGCGCTTTTGCAGGCTTTGGCGATCCATACTCTCAGCCAAACGCAAACGTAGATGTGATCAACCCAGAGCCGGAGGCAGCTCTTCCGGTTGGGCTATTCCACGATGAAGGCGGCCAAGTTGCTGTTCTACAAGGCGAGTTTTATGGAGAATATGAGGTTCGCTTAGGTACTCAGCAGATGTTTGATGACGGCGCTTATGTAGTGGCCTACTCCGGAGTCTCAGGTTCCGGCAATCGCTGCACGACATATCTGCAGAACAGACGGATCAGCTTTGTCACTCCTATGGGCTTACCGCTTGGAAACATTAAGGTTGTCGCTGTCGCGCTTCAGTCGATGGCCACTCCTCGAGAGTCAACGCTGAGAATAGTTAAGCGCGCGCACTACTCCAGGCTTTATCAACTTGCGTCGCTGTTCCCTACGAGCTACGCAACCAACGTCGCTCTAACTGTGCGAGAAGAGGTGCTGTATGACTAACTTAATAGAACAAGTTGCGCTCTCAACAATCAAGTCTGCGTCAGGTCCAGAGAACATCTCTCAAGAAGACGGTGTGAAACAGTACCCTATTCTTCGGGCGCTGCTCGGCGCGCTCAGTCAAGAGTTGTCTTCGCTGCGCGGATCATATCAAACTCGAGTCATCAGAGACTTCACAGCAGGCGATGACTTCTTGTACCTGGAGTCAACCTACGGCTTCCCTTCTGAGGGCGAGCTTTATATTGACGGACAGATTGTAAGATACTTCACTGTAGCCGAAAACTACGTCACGGACATCAGAACAAGTGCTGAAAGCATCGCCAAAGGCGCTGTCGCAACTCTTAATGATGTTTCCTCTATGGGAATGATCAAGATTGCAAATGACTCTATGCTCGTTGGCCGAAGCACCGGCCCTATGCTTGACGTTATCGGCAACAATCACTCAGTCCCACGATACTATGATGTAGATGATCTACAGTACAGAGCAATCATTAGGACGCTCGCATACATGGCCGGTAAAGGAACCGATGATAGCATTGAGCAGTTTCTCGATGTGATCTTAGACCATGAGTCGCTATGTGGCGACGCTGTGATGACGGTTGCACCCGATGGCCGAATGCTGCTGTCAGCAGATGTGAACAACCTCGCGCCCTGGGGCAGCTTGCTGCGTATTCACAACGCACGACTCGATATAGCCTACCTAGCACCCAACGGCGAGTTGACAATCAGGCGACATCGCCTGGACGAGCTCGGATCACCAGACGCTACCGACGAGTTCTTTTATCAACTTTATCTT
>MDSZ01114083.1_pt1 | contig 41890 bp, 19 predicted proteins | sample 811201 | NCBI WGS metagenome assembly MDSZ01 (sample SAMN05326647, study PRJNA326480) | marine metagenome | isolation source: seawater | place: Indian Ocean: North | collected 2010 | reverse complement strand
TGTATCTAGAATAGATGAGGGTTACGCTGCATTAATAGATGGAGAAAGCTGGTTTGATCAAAAAGTAAATATTTATAATAAAACTGAACTTGTATATTCCGGTAATTTACCGTCTTCTTTCCAAGACATTAGTCATTCTTTTGAGGATGAATGGGTAGAATTGGATGAAAATGATACATATACTATAGATAAAATAGCAGTTAAAAATGTAAAACTAATATATGTTGATGACCAAACTATTTTGACGGAGGGGATAGACTATCATTTTGAAGATACTAAAAATAAAGTTATTAAAGTACATTCTCCCTGGAACAAAAAAGCGTTAGTTGTAGAATATGAATATGCTCCAGATACAAAATTACATTCTATTTCTTATTTATTCGATAGACATAATGTATTGACAACTTCCCCTGGTGCTAACATTTATTTTTATTTAAGTCATTCTGATGAAGCTAGATCTGTACAATTTGAAGCTGGACAAGGTATTGACAATATGCTACCATTAAATGGAAACGTAGTTTTAATAAAAGAGCAATTTGCTCCTATTGGAGAAAAAGTAAAGGGAACTTTTACTGTAGAAAAGACTTGGAGAAGAAATAATTGGGATATGGTACAGTGGCAAGAACAAGTAGAGGACAGTATGGGAAATCTGCATACAATGTGGACAGCGTATTGCCCTATAGGTGAAGATGTTCCTAGTTTAAATAAAGTACTTGTAAATGGTAATGAGATACATGTTTTTGAAGCATCAGGTCCTGTAATGGGTCCAGATAATGTCGATAGTATAGTATTTGATGGCTCAGGAATTGCTGCTTGGATTGATGGGAACACTTTAAGAATTGCAGCATTATCTCCTTATCCTGGTGCAGATGTAGAAGCAAAATATTCTAAAGTTATTACAAGTCCAGGAGCAGGAGAAAAAATAGTTGATTCTGGAGTTACATACACACAAGGTGATATTACTTTAAAGTATGGAACTTTATTAAGTTTAAATAGTTTAAATTTATATACTCACGAAAATTCTCCTGGTAATGCCATTCAGTTAGATCAAAGTATAGGAAGTACTAATACTTTGATGACAGCCGACGAATCACATACCCACAAGTCTATTGCTTACTATCCATATACTAAACATATAGTAGAAGAAGATTTTATAGACTCAGTTGTATCTATAAATGCTCCAAATAAAATAGCAACTATTTCTTCCGGATTAGCTAAAGATGGAGGATCATTAGAATTTTATACTACAGCAGGGGTTATACATGAAAGAGTTACTATTGAAAATAAATCAGGCTATACTTATACCTACCCGCAATCTATAAGAAGATATAATGATTGTATATATGTATTACTGCAGTGCCAAAAGCCTGGGTCTGGGGACCAAGACGTCTTTGACTTTTATATAAGAAAATATGATATAAATGACTATAGTTATTTTGATTTTGACAAACTTTGGAGTGATGATTTAATCCCAGACAGTCTAACTGAAGTGTGGAGTTTTACAATTACTGATGAAAATAATTTTATTGCAATTAGTAGCCATAATAATCAAAAATTTATAAAACCTTTATATAACTATGTCGTAAGAACAGCACCAGTTCACGATGATAATGACGCAGAATTATTTGACGGTTTATGGTTTAGAAGAATTCCAGCTAATCCGGATGATACAATTCCAGATTATTGGACACAAGATGAAGATTTATTATGGGATAGATTTATCACAGAACAAGCGGTAGATCATTGGGGTAGAATTATTGGGACAGATAGATGGCCTAAAGAAAGTTTAAAAGAGTATACTACTAGAATTACAAATGTTGCATCAAGTGCTATAGGTGTTAATAAACAAGGAGCCGTTGATGGACTCTCAGCTCTTCTCGGTCTTACCCCATATGATGCTAATTTAAATTACAATATTAATTCATCCTTACCTATTAGTGTAGTTGATAAAGCTATTAATACAACTTGGGTAATCAACGAAGATTATTCTGGAGAAATTACAAATCAAGCAGATGGATTACCAATGGTCTATGATGTAACTGAGTATGTAGATCTTCCAACGCTTTATAATGATCTTGGTCCTGAGATAGTCAAGGGAAACTATGGTATATCTTTTTGGGATACATTAACAGAGGGTAGCCTAACTTGGAATTCAACTAATAATACTTTAGATTTAGATGTACCTACTACAGGCGTAGACTATCATGTTTTTAAATACAAACTAGAAAATCATTTATTAAATGCAAACGAATGGTATAAAGTAGTTTATACTATAAGTAATTATGAAAGTGGACAAGTACGTCTTACTAGCTCTGTAAATGATTTAACTATTAATTATGCACATAATAATTATTCTAATGATATAATAGTTTATGATAGATTTGGAGAAAAAAGACAAGGCAATGGAACATTCACAGACTATATAAAAGCAGATAACTCCGGGCTAGATGCGGCTAGTCAACGTTTTACTTCTAATTTTGGTTTTATACTAGAAGAAGACCCTAATAATTCAGCTAATTGTAAAATGTCAATTGGTGATATAAAAATTTATAAAGTAAATAGTCTATCATCTGCTCTTGCTTCTTCTGGAAATTTAAAATTAATAGATTTGGTAACAAATACAGAAGTAGAGCCATTAGATTTTATTACTATGAATGCTAGTGGCCCATTAGCAGAGCAGTATACACGAGTTTTACTAACTGATACTGCAGCTGTTACAGATGTCGATGCGGACGGCACTGCAGGAAATAATCCAGGAGATATACCAAGAACTAGACCTATACAAGTAACGTACACTCCATCAATTCCAAGTTTTAAATTAGAATCCAATCTAGTAGGTAAAAATGATAATTACATAGAAAGTAAGATATACATGAATATATCTAATCCTAATGATCCATTTACAACAAATGGCTTTGCAGCTCCCTCATTCGAGGATAGTTCAGGTAATCATACTAATATACTGGACTCTGTTGCTTTTGCAGGAGATGTATATAATAGCTTAAAACAAGATCCACACGCACTTATTTTGGAGTCTACTATAAGTGGTAAACTACTAACGTACGATACGGCTGAACAAGACGAAGATAGAATAATATCAGGAATATTTTCTGAGCCGACAAATAGTACAAATCTTACAGAACCCTACGGCATATGGTTAGGCTTACCTGGCGTATCAGCCTTGGCAATTAGATACAGGTATGAAAGGTATAATGAAGACACTTCCTCTTGGGATGATGTAAACTATACGCAAATATTAAACGATAATACCTGGTTTAATTCTGAAGAAGAATATAAAATAGAATTAATTATAAATTTTAGACCTAATGAAAGTTCTGAACAAAGTTATTTAAACTCATGGTATGATGCAGGAAAGAAAGAAACTATAAAAATATCAGCAAGAATTACAAATTTAAGAACAGGATATACTCATCTTATAATACCGCCGAGTTCTAGTATGCCAACAGATGACAAAATAAACTGGTATGATTCAAATAATGGAACTGTAGTTCTATCAGATCCTATAAGTAAGGTGTTTATTGGAGGCCATAGAAATATTCCTGATACTAACTTTCCTGGATATATTGGAAAAACTAAGGGATGGATTCATTATAATGCTCCAGCAACTATAGTAGCAACACAATTAGATACAGGAGGATATAATGTAGAAGATGGAATATTATGGGAACATGAGCCCGGAAACGATAGAATGTTATATAGTAATCTTCATGAGTATTGGGATCAAGAAGGTCCTTGGACAGGCTCATCAACTACAGTAGCAATGTCTCATTGTCCTAATACTAAGATGTATCCAGATTTAATATTAAAAGCTATTTCCCCTTCATATGGACTTGAGCCTGGAATAATTAGTTTTACAGATGGATCTTCTAGTAATAATAATTTAACTTATCCAGGATCTAATTTAGAAGAATTGAACAAAATTCATATACAATATTATACTCAAAATATGAATATTCTAGATGCTGGATTTGACAGCTTTAATTTATATAGTGATACTTTAAGTATAGGAGGAGAGGGAGTCACTATTAAAGCAGATCAAGTAGAGATAGTATCCCTATTAGATGTAGTAGAAACAACTAATGGAATTAAAAATATTCCATCTGAATACCAAGACATTGCTGCAGAATTATCTAACGATTTAGAATTTAAATGGGATAAATTTAAATGGGATAGATATAGATGGGCTGATGGAGAAAATATAAAAACAGGTATTCCAACTTACTATGATAGTGTTACAGAAATGGGAGGCTCATGCTCTAAAGAATCTAATGGAGAAGCTGCTCCTGAATTTAAAACACAATTAGAATGTGAATATGCAGATGGGTATACATGGAGTACTACAAGTAATAATAATTTTACATCAGGATCTGTTAGTAACAGTTTACAACTAATTTCAGATCCTAAAATAGAAACAGATAATATTGTTCTTAATAGTGGAGATCTTTACTACGAAGACAGAAAATATTTTTTATATCCAGATCTTCCCGAAGTGGAACCGATATTGGATGCTCATGAACCAGGAGGCCAAGCGCTAAGTAACACCCCTAAGCCTACAGGCCCTCTCTCTGCTCGGTTTCCTGGTAATGAATTATTTATACAAGATCTAATTACAGGAAGTAATGCATTCCAAGGCGGATGTACTTCAGCAGGTACGCATGGATATATAGCTTTTGGTTCTGAAAAAATTACTAATGGTAACTTTGATGCAGAAAGAGCTAAAACTACTTTGCTGGATATAGATTTTAATACTAAAGGTCCTGAAATATTTACAACCCTTCAGCAGCCTAATAATGATCCTTCAGATGCTTTAGCATTTGATACATTTACTTCTACAGGAAGTGGTGCTAATACAGTATGGACTTTAGAAAATACAGGAACATCTTGGCAGGGATGTGAAATGCCTGACGCTGATTTATTTACTCCTGTATTGGGGAAAACATATGTAGTTAGCATAGACTATAAATTAGTAAGCGGTGCTGAAGATTTAGATATTAGTTTAGGAAGTGGGGCAGTGGGCAGTAGTATGACTATGACCCATTTAAATGATACCACATACAAATTAGTGCAAGATCCAAATGATCAAGCACAAGGTAATTTCACAACTATTGTTATTTCGATGAGTGTGTATAGACTTACCCATGATATGAGACTAGTCTTTCAGGCAAATCAGCCAGGTGAGTGGCAAATTAAAAATATATCAATAAGAGAAGTATTTACTGATGAGATTGATCCAGGAGTTAATAATACTTATGCACCTGGTACTGGAACTGAAGTGCATACACCCTATGTCCTAAATACTGATAGTAGCGGGCTTACAACTGGAGGAATAACTATAAATAACTTTGGAGTTGCTAATCTCACTTCTCAATTTTCAAGCAAAGATAATGCATTAGAAGTAAATCAATATTATGAATTAGAGTATGAGGTAACTGATGATACTCCTACAGGTAGTTTAACATTACCTTATGGAATAGGAGCTCACGCTATTATTGATCTAGATGATAGAGAGCTTGATAGTGGAAATAATTGGATCAATGGAAACGGAGCTAATCTAGCTGCATACGATGGAGTAATAACTACTTGGACACAAGATACTAATTCTATATGGTGGTTAAAAGATACAGGAACAACTAGTGATTCTATAAAGTTAGATACTTCCTATGTTAATGATCTATCTGCAGGAAAAGAGTATGCTGTAAAATTTACATTAGCTAATCTATCTAGTGCAGACGATAAAGTATATTTAAAATTTACAAATGCTGCAGGTACTGATGATTTAATCGAATATCGTGCATATGCTGCAGGCATAAATATTATAAAATTTACAGCAGGTCAATTATCTGAAGGCTTTAGAGTTTATTTAGGATCAGCAACATCAGAGCATGGATTTGCAGATAATTCTCCTTTATCTTGTGAGTTAAAGAGAATTGTTCTTAGAGAAATCCCTACGCTTAAAGAATTACCATCTACGTATGGTGTACATAAGGTTTCATTTAAAACTACTACCGGCAATGATACTTTTTGGACAAATGCTATTCAAGAAGATGTAGGTAGTAAATTATTTATTAGAAATAAACCTACAGTATCTACTAATCTTACTATAGATAACGTAAAGTTATATAAATTAACAAATTGGGCAGATCATAATCTTAATGAAGAACTATCTGAAGCAATGACTAGTGAGAGAGTTAATGCAACAGTAGGTAATAGAACAGGTTATATGTGGCATGTTTCCACAGGGGCGGGAGCTCAAGCAAATAAAGGAATCATTAATACTAATATTAATGTAATTGCGGGGCTTGTCTATAAATTCAGTGTTGACGTTTTTGTTCCATCAGGAAGTGGAGTAAAAGTTAACCCCTCTACAGATAAGTTTGCTGGAAGCTATCTTGTAACAGGTAATTCTGCTATTACTGATGAATGGCAAACTCTAGAAATATTTGCATACTGCACTACTGGAGGTACTGCAACTTTAAGTATTTTATCTACTTCAGCTGACGAGGAATTTTGGATAGACAATGTATCTGTTAAACAAGTTTCTCCGCCACAAGGCCTTGAAGATGAAATTTTAATATACGAATCAGAAACTACATGTGAAGAAGATGGAAGATGCTTGTTTAATGATGGGGATGATAATTATTTACATGGTTTAACTAATGCGCAATGTGCCGCATTTGGAGTTGGATCTGGATATCAAGTTAGTTGGGTGGGCTATACGTGGGTAGTACCTTCTGAATATGAAGATTCTTTAGAAGGACCAGTACTTAAAGAACAATACGATTCTTACAATAAAAGATCTGCTCTTTTAAGAAATATAAATAATTTAGATGATTTTGATTCATATAATGGTAGAGACGATTCTATTTTAGAAATTGCTAGAAATTATGAGAAAGAATATGATGGCAATACTGAATGGAAAAAACACTTCTTTTATGTCTCAAAGAATGATATAGTAGATAACAATCTAGACCTCCCTACAGTACACACTGATAGTAGTGTAACCTCTGAATTTAGTTTAAGATATTCTTTAGCCGATTCAGAAGAACTAGATACAGGAATTAATATAGATAAAACTTTAGATGCTCATGGTAAGCTACTTGTTATAGGAAAAACAACTCCTGTTCTAAGCGAACTAAAAGCAACCGCAGATAAACCAGCATTAACAAGAGATGATGTAGAAATCATATTAAATATAGATCTATTAGACACTGAAGGAGCCGGAATACCAGACTATACTATAGAACTTATAATTAATGCTTCCAATGAAGATTATTATTACCCTTCATTAATAACAAATAGGATAGGGCATGTAACTGTGCCCATTGACATATCTATGTATGGGGTAGATGCTGGAGAGAATATGACTATAACACTAAAAGCACTTAGTCTAGACAATGCTAACTCGTATATAGAAAAAATTATAACTTTAAGTAAAATTAACTAATGAGGAAATTTAAAAATGGCGTATGAAATTATACCTGAAAATCAATACTTACAGCCGGGGCAGACGCAACATCTAACTCCGACTTTTTTTAATCAAATATTTGCAAATATTAATGCTCACTCGATGAGTAATAGTAATTTTTTAAGACCTGTACAAGTAGTATCTACAATAGATACTATATTGTGGAGAGTAGATAGTGGAGGAACTTATGACTCTACAACTATTCCACAAACAATTACATTAACAGAAGTAGGTAGTAATTTTATGCCAGAGGGTTGGACAGTAAGCAGTTTCACATTTACGCCAGATGCGTCTGCTTCTGATTGGTTATATGATGTTTCCTCTACTGCAGGTAACACAGCTACTCTCTCTATAGACAGTTCTTATGATCCTACAAGTGATACTGAATATAAATTTAATGTTGCGGTTGTTTATACAGATCCAAATGGAGTTAATATTACTACAAGTGCTGACTACTCTCTTCCAATACAGAAAGTAGTAGATGGAGCAGATGCTATTAACACTCCTGTTCCGATTATTAGTATTCCTACTGCACATGAACCATTGTCGGCACCTGGAGGTTCTGCTATATTTAAAGCTCATGATGTTTCTTGGCTTCCTGTAGGGGTTACTCCCACAAGAACTTGGACCTTAACTGATAGTAATGGAGTTGATAAAAGTAGTTTTATAAATGATCCAACAGCAGCATCTATAGTCATAACTATACCAGATATTGCTAAAAATTATGTTTTAAAATTAAACCTAAATGCGTCATCAACAGATTATTTTACTGATAGTAGAATTAGTACTTACGATTATGGGTCTTTCTTATTCTCTTCATGGGGAGATGAAACTCCAGTAGATAACTCAAAAGAAGTAACTTTAATTCCTAGTAATTTATTAACTCCATCGACTGATCAAGTATTTCCTGGAGCAGGAGGTAAGATGGAAGTAAAATGGGGTAAGGATATGGATGAATTAAGTAGATTAAATGCATCTTCCCCTACTAGTGACATTTTAACAATTCCTGGTTTTTCAACTGACTCAACACATACAAGTATTGTTCAATCATTAATGAATGAGTATAATTTACCATCTAGCGAGAACGTTCAAAACTATTCATTAGTAGAACTTAACGATGCAACAGTGAATTTAGTAGGAGAATTCTTTTGGACAACAAATATGTCTGAATACGCAGAAATTATTTATAAAGCAAGTAGTGCTTTTACTATAACCGCAGGGCTAGGATCTATAGCAAATAATAGTATTTATTTAGTAAAAGGAGTACTACCTTTTGGAGTACAAACCGAACTAACTGTTGGTCCTGGATCAGAAAGATATTATGTACATTTAAAGCACTATGATTTAGGACCTGATCAAACATATACATATGTTGGAGATTACGATCAATATTCTACTATTACACAAAGCCAAGCAGGAGCCCCTATAAAGACAGTATTTAATGGTGTACCCTTAGGGAAAAAGTTTAGAGCATCAGTAGTAGGGGCAAATGGTAGTTCTTACTCAGCAGAAAAATTATCAGAACAGTTGGCAACCATGTCGTCAGCGGTTGCTACTCCTATTTCAGCGGTAACAACTGCTTCACAACAGTATGGTTTAGAATTATCTATTACATTAGATTCATCGGCTGCAACGCCTATTGGATTTATAGCAAGTCATTCTGAAATGGATCCTAATGTAGAATTTCCTGCTGGAGTATCAATACCAAGAGGTGCAACTTCTATGTCTCAAAATGTAAGCTCTATATACTCTAGTTCTCCTGTTATAAAAATTCCAGCTGGAATAGGTAATAAAGTAGCAGCTTCTGTTTATGCAGTTATGGCTGATGGCAGTGTTACTAATCCAGTAGATGTACAGCCGACAACAGTAAGTATACCTTGGTCTTATTTAGAAACAGGATTAAGTAAACATTTAGGAAGGTTTGACTTTACAGAATCAAATGGAACATTACATGCTAATGATACAAGTATAATTGATAATGCTACTCCTCAGCATAATTTAACATATACTTCTTTTGGAAGAGATATATTTTTAGAAACTGTTATAGCTTGGGTTCATGATTTTGATCACTCTGGAGGTACAGCTTCTACTGCTAAAATTAAACTACAAGCAGATGGTTTTACTGATGCAAATGATGAAAAAGAAATGACTATAGGAACAACAGTTGGAACAGGATCTGTTAGTAGAAATACTAAGTATACTATTTCAGATTTATCAGTACCTATACCTGCAGGTTCAGATGTAGTACTTGCAGTGCAACAGCATACAGCAGGGTGGGAGCTAGATGTAACATTAGAACTTCATTTCTCAAATGGTATTATTGTAACATCTAATGATCCAATCCCTGATGATAATCAAGCTGGTGGTGGAGGTAATCCATTATAAGATGCTTGGATTTAAGTTCATAGAAGATGTTAGCGACCAAGGACTCACAGGACCAGTTCCTGTGCTTGGGGTATTTGGAGGAATAGAGCACACTCCAGTTATGAGCTATAGCAATACTATTTTTGATAGATCTACTTTAGTATGTATATTAGCTGGAGATTGGAAAGAAGCTTTAGCCGGATATAGTTATAGCGATAGTTTTAGCTCATTTAATAGTCTAAATAATTCTTGGAACTTACTATCTAACACAGAAGATTTTATAGGAACATTAACAAATACTTCATCCAGTTGGACGTTAAATGGAAACTCAGGAGGAGATAGTATAGTACTATCTTACGATGTTAAAGAAGGCACTACCGATAACGGTGAATCTCCTTTAAGTACTTTTCCTGCTACTAAAGTCATGTGCACAGGAAACAGTACTGTTAAATCTCTAGTTCATGATGAATTAACTACAGTGGATCAAGCATATTATACAGCTTCTATATATTTATCTTATGGTGAAATTGGAGATCATCCAAACTTTAATGGTCCAGCAACTCATATTAATATAGATAATCCAGATGATGTAAACGGCCCTTCCAAAGCAAGCATTGTAGTAGTCTGGAAAGACGATGGAAATATACAAGTAACAGCAGAAGCTGGTACAGTAGATACTGGGTATGAAAAACTAGTAGTAGGAAATCGTACTTGGTATAGAATTTGGTGGGTTGGACAATCACATACTGGAGGAGGCGTAAATAAATACTACTTTAAAATCACACCGTGTGGATGGGTTGATATTAATGTAGTGAACGCTCCCGAAGGATGGTTATTAATGGCACATCCTTCTTTAACTCAATTATCATTTGATCCAACATCTGCTACGGAACTAGCTATGAAGCCAGTTATAAGTAAATATTCACCTTCGTATAAAATAGATGGAGTAGATTCTAATGAAGTTTTTACTAATATTTTGGCAGGACCTGAATCAAATAACTTAACTGTACCAATGGGAAATGATTATATATTATTCGATGCAGTAACAAATAAACCTATTACAGAATATGTTGAGGGATATAATAAATCATATATAAGTGCTGATACTTACAAACAAAAACATTTATTGTATAGAGATCCTGATGGAATATACAAACTAGTAAAACCGCATAATAGATTTCCAGTAATTGTAAAGAAAAATGATAATGGTACTGTTTATATTCCTGAAATGAATGTCACCAGTGCAGCACTAAGACAAAATTCATTAGAAGCATTTGATATGTATGTAGGAATAAGAAATAATAAACATTCTTGGAAATTAACTTATAAAAAATCTATAGAATTAATTGAGGGTAAGATAGTAAAAATTCATGGAGGAACTCCTAGGCAAAGTACTATTTGGGGAGAAAAACCAATAAAAATTACAAATAAATTAGTACAATTATCTGAACGAGGATTAAATATATGGAATCATGCTATAGACGGAGCATGGATAAGCGAAATGAATTTATTTTATAAAGAAGTAGGTGGCTATAGCTTACTATTAAATTCGGATATTGAAATATCAGATATTGATCCAGAAAGAGGAAGAATTTTATTTACAAATGATGTGCCTGAAGATTTAGAAATTACATATTGTTTAAATAATGAGTGGGAAAATATTCCTGTAGAATTAAATCCAACTATAACTCAAAAAGTCTCTTTACTTCAATCCGAATCGTATGAAGTTCCGACTGATATTAAAATTAAAATAGATAAATCAAATGGCTCAATTTATTATGAGTTAAATGGAAGTGGTAGAATTTTACAAAATGGAGTGCAGCCGAACTGGATAGTTGATACTTTAGACTACGAAAGGTATTCAGACGTAGCAACTGTGTCTTTTAACTACGACTCACCGGAGTTGATAGATATTAGACGAGAAGGTGGAATGTTAATTGATAAAAATTATGAAAAGTATGAAATTGATAGTCACACCACTTGGGGATTTATGGGAGTCAATCCCACAGAATTAAATATATCTGTAGTTAAAATTCCAGATAAAGCTTTAGAAGAATTACTATATCAATTTGAAGAAGATCAACCATTATACAATCCAGAGTCGCCTTTATCTTTCCCATTAGACTGGGGAACAAATAGGGAGATGTACTTAAATCTTATTAAAGATGACCCGGATGATTATGAAGCTCCAAATCCTATTAAAGAGGAATTAGTATTATATTCAAAAAGAGTTATGCCTGCTGGAGTTAGAACAGCTGTAACTGATAAATTAGATAATTTATTATTTTATGATTACGATAATAGCGCAAAGTATGGAGATTATTTATAATGATTAGCCCTAAACAATACAGAGATAGGGAGATTTTAAAGTTAGTTGAAGACGCCTTCATTCAATTCAATATAACAGATCCTAATGAAAAAAGAGATATATCTAACTCTATAAAACAGCAATTAGATACTTCTAAACCAATATCAGATTATCAAGAAGCAGAACGAGCAGATTCTTCTGTATATAGGTCTAATGTTAGAAATGCTATGATAGATATTATCTCTCATTTATTGCATATAAAAGATTTAGAATTAAGATTAAATCAAATAGAAGGAATATCTAGAGATATGATTGACTCTGCTATGAAAAATTTATTAGAGTATCAATCTATGCTCATTAAAGTTGGAGGAAAAATTAAAGAGTCTTTTACAGAAGGTATTGACCATGGAAAATACACAAATACTATAGTAAAAGAAGACGTATTAAGAGTAGATTATTCTGATATAAAAGCTAGTATAGAAGACATATCCATAGTAACTTTTCCAACAGAATCAGTTTTTGATGGAGTAACTACTTCTACATCGGATAATGAGGAGGTTTTAATTAAAACAGGAATAGGTTCTGATTTATTTCATGCACATGTAACTTCTTCTAGTAGACCTAGTATCTATGTTGATGAATCTTTTTTTCAAGGAGTAGTATTAACTGCTACTCTTAAAACAGAGGATTTTATACCTGCAGCTATTTCTTCTAAAGCAGGAAGTTCTTATAAAATTGCACTATGGGAAGGGTATAACCAAAATACTTTAGAATGGGATGTACTAGGTAAAGACAATTCATTTGGATACTACTCTTATATAGATACAAATTCTACAACAGTGTATAATAAGTATAAAGTAACAATGCTTTTTTCTGAATATACTATTTCTAATAATTATTATATATACGATGCTATCCTTTATAATATAAAATTATTTAAAAAAGACCCAATGATTCCATTAGAAAAGGGAACATTTGTGTCTCATTTATATCCTTGTGGAGATTATCCATTGTATAAAGTTAACTTTGATGCTAAGTATAGTGGCTACGCCACATTTAGAATTAAATTTGAAGGTTCTGATGATACTCAATTTGTTTTACCTAAAGGCGAAAACGACGTTAGATATGCTTTTTATAATACAGATACAGAACCAGCGACTACTCACCCTTTGCCTTTTCATTGGTATAGTGGTAATGAGAATCTTAGCGTTAGATCATCTGACGGAAGTCTTCTTGATTATACAATAGGATCAGAACCAGATGGTAGTTATCCATACATATCCATAAATGGGGTGGTAGGAAGCTCAGCTAGTGGATTCACAGGATATGTGTTAATAACATATGATGCACTTAAGCATCGATATCTACCCAGTGACCACGATGGAAGTATTTTACCTAATTTACACAGATATTTGAATCCTGACTTACACTCTGCTATGACGCTTTTTCCAAAACCAGTAGTAGACTTTCATGATAAATTAGATGGATTTGTATTTCCATTATCTAGAGTTCCTTGGAGAGTACAAGGAGAAGAGACTTTCACTTTTTTTCTTAATTCAGGCTACCAAATACTAGCTACTGAAATATTTCCAATTGGGGGAGAAGTTGAATTTAATGATGAAGAATATCAATTCTATTATTATAAGAAAAAATTATATACTAACTTTAATTTATTAACATGGTCTAATTTAAGAGTTAATTATGAAAGTATGTCAACAGGAGTAAAAGTAATTATTGATTTATACGGAGATGCTAAAGTAGATGATTATTATTTAGAATTTATAGAAGCTAGTGAACCAGTAGTTCCCCTTAATGTAGACATGCAACCGCAAACTGAGCCAGATTCTCCTACTCCGGATGATGAAGAAGGTGGAGGAACAATGTAATGTCTTATCATAATAATAATAATAATAATAATTCTAGACCTACTTATTCAAGTCCTGATGTAGGAGGTTATAGTAATGTAACTAGTGCCAAAGAATTAGATTTTGTTTACCTACTTCCAACAGGAGATGTTTGGACAGGTGAGGTTCATCAAATGGATGATGGAACTTATATGACTGGAAAGTCACACAATGCAACAAGTATTATTGTAGTAAAAGCTTCACTAACTCCAGAATATCCTAATGAAGGATTGGTAGGAAAAAGTGATATATTTAAAACTGTGTTTGAGAAAGTAGGTACTTGGTCTAGAAGTTCTGAAGCAACAACAGAAAATATTATTGGGAAGCTAGATAAATTACAACAAACAATAGAAGAATTAAATACACTACTAAATTTATCAAAAAATAAAATAGCTGCCTTTATACAAGGAGTAAATATACATAATGAAAATGCAGGAAATGGACAAATATTAGATCACAATTTAGATTATACTTTAGACGCCCATTCAATAACAGATCACAAATCTAGAATAAGTTCTATAGAATACGAACATGGGTCTTCAGATCCTTTTTATATATTTGATGGATTTGTTGATACTGGAATGACAAATGAAGGTCTTTCAAGTATAGATACTTCTGCTATTAGACTAGACATGGTATCTAGAACAGGTGCTCCAGTTGCTCCAGAAATAGATAACTTGCTGATGGGTTACGACTTAGCTCCAGGTTTTAATGGAAAAATAGTAGTTACACTCAGCCAATCGACAGTGTTAACTAATATAAATCTACCTACTAATGGCCTTATTACCGCTGTTTCTTTAGATGAAGGAGAGACTTTATTAACTAATTGGTCAAACTTTGAACCAATATCAGTATCAAAAATATTCTTTTACATTGAGTACACTGCTCCGGAGGCTTTTGTAAGTTATATTACTAATGATTTTACTGAAGATTTACTTGGTAATCCACAAACAGATCAAGCTGCTTTAGATCCTGGAGCATACCAAAAAAGTTCTTTAAATATTGGTAAGTTAAATCTTAATTCTATTTCATACAAACCTGATAAAGAATTTGAAATGGGACCTTATGATGTTAAAGCTGGAAGTCTTAGAAGTATAACGATTAATCCAATAGAAGAAGTTGAAGGCTATACAGATTTTAAAAATTACTTTTCTTATAAATTAGTTATTGGAGGGGAAGAGTATCCTATAAGTCCATGGAACAGGGAGGGAGACTCTCCAAGAATTTATTATATAAATATTAATTTACCGGATGATATTAAATCGGGATTAGCTGCTAATCAAGGAGTAGGATTTATAGATACAAATAACCCAGAAATAAGTTTTAAAGTAAAGGCCACTTTAACTAGGCCAGAAGATCAGTATATATCTCCTATTCTAAAAGGTGTAACATTTAATTATTCTACTTCTTTAGATGGAGGATACAATGGATAGAATAGAACAAGTAAGAAGAGATACTATAACTAAATTCTTTGCAGATAATGGAAGAATGCCTACAGACTTAGAGTTAAAAGACTTACTAAGAAATACAGATTATTATGCTCCTTTAACAAAACCTATGGTACCGTTGCCTAACGCTTTAAGTAATGCGGATTACATAAGAAGAGATTTATTTGATTTAATGCAAGATAGAACATTGATAGATGATCTATTGTCTAGCTTGTCTAATAAAATAGAAAGAGTAGAAGCTGCTTCTATAGCAGAAGCAAATAATACTATAAAATTTGCAGAAGCTCTACTCACAGATACTAAAGAAAATAACTATTCTGTAGTTTTTAATGAAACTCCAAAGCTTTATAATGCAGCAGATGTAAGTGATTGGTATTTAAAAATTTATGGAGATGAGTTATATGCAGAAGATCCTGGAACTTCGTCAGATCCAGTTTATTTAGCTCAGTATATTGTATTGGATTCATTTAATGTTACTGGGGGAGCGGAAGGTATATCATTAGTAGAAAATTCTACTGAGCAAATACAAGCAGCTTTAGCAGTAACACCCTACGCTGAGTCGGATCAGACAATACTTCAAACTATAAGTATGGCAAATCCTATTTCAATTATTGCTTCTGGAATAGATAATATTAATAAAGGCGTTGACCTTACATTCGATATAATGGATAAAAGAGTAGCTTCTATTGTATTAGACGTAAGTTCTATAAATTGTACTGTATTAATAGATGGGTCAGAGCTATTTACTAAAAGCCTTGATGGACCTAGTACTTTATCAATTGGAGCAACGGTTAAAGAAAAGTTAACGATTAGACTTTTTAATTCGTCTTCTCAAGTTCATGTATTAGTAAATGATTTATCTTTGTATTCTTCTACTGAAGATGCTAGTGCATCATTTAGTACAGGACAGTATGTAACTTTAGAATTAGATGTGCCAAAAGATATTGTTCCATTAACATTTAATCCTGATGAATACATTCCAAATGGAACATCTATAGAATGGGAATGGTCTAATAGTAGGATTTTATGGAATCCATTAGAGCAAGATGCAACTGGAAAATATATTCCAATGAAATGGAATTTACAGAAACCAAATAATCCAACAACTGAGGATCCATATGCATTCACTTCGTCACCTGGGTGGCCTGGTGGTATAGAAATGGAAGGTACCGATCTTACTATGGTAGGACAAATATCCTCATACGGTACTGATGATAGAATAGATAATGCTGTAGTTACAGCTGGATTTGGTTGTGTTTTATTTGCTAAAGAATCTATGAAAGGCTTTAATGCTTTTATTTGTTACTTAAATGTACCAGATGATACTGGTTATAAGCTAGAATTGTACAATCCTTCAACGGCTGATGGTATTAGATTAATTTCTAATATATCTATAAAGTCTGATGGATACTCTATAAATGCTGTTGCAGCTGAAAATATTATGTACGATATACCTAAAGGTATTCATAAATTAGAATTACAAATTTCTAGTTCTATAGATTTATCTTCTTACGATTTTACTTTGCAGAATTCTAAAGGAATACTAGAAGTTTTATTAGATGATTTTCTAGTTGATTTTAAATTTAATTTTAGTGCAGATGCTTTAGGCAGAACTATTACTTATGGAATTCAACTTCATGGTTTAACTGAAACAGATGTTCATGAATTAGCTTTTATGGAAGAGTTAAAACAAGTGGAAAGATTTGCAGTTGTAGAAAGTAGAAGCCATTCTTGGAGCGGCGATCGACTCAATTATAATTTTATAACTAGAAAATATGTACCAAATGAGCACTTCGATATTATTGCGGTACATGATGATTATGAAGTAAATGAAACAAAGCACACAGGATACGAACTTCATTTTTATGAAGGAACAGGATCTAGTAACTGGGAAGTAGATATGTATCATACTCCAAATGACGATGTTACTCTTAACGAAAATTCAACTGATTATACTCCTGTTGGTAAGACTGTAACTATTCCTAGTTCTGAATTACCTAATACTAGCACAGAAAAAAGAGAGCTAGTAACATGGAGTGGATCGGATGGAATATTAGAAGTTTCTTTAGCTGAAAAGGCCTATAATGCAGTAACTCTTGTAAGAGATAATATTCGTATTTATAATGATTTAGGCTTAGACTCTGGTTTAGAAGAGGATTTTGGAAGTTTCGATGTAAAAGGACGTACAGTTTTTGAAGATACTTTAACAGCTAATGATGATGAACAGACATTTACTTTAGCTAAGTTTCCACAAGTTGGATATTGTAGTCTAGAAAATTGGGATGGGTTACTAGAACACTTTACTCTAACTGCCCTAGAAACTAGTTGCACTCAACAAGGAGGTACTTGGTATACAGGATTCTGTACAGGATCAGACACAACAGATAAGAATACATGTTTATGTGGAGAAAATGGAGTATGGAATGGTACCGAATGTACAGAGGGGGAAGTAACATCTAATACATGGAAAGAATTTATACAAGCTCAAGACGACACAGGGGCAAATACATATAATATAACGGAAGTAGATATAGATAATAAAGAGGTTACTGTTACTGGTCTTAATGGTCTATCTGGTCTAAACCTTGAAATTCATTATGAATTTGGAGATTTACAAAGCCTTAATGCTCAGTATAGTCATGAACAATCACATACTCTTTTAACAAGTACTGATATTGTTTTATTGGAAAGAACTCCAGCAGGTTCAAGTGTAGATATTTATGTAGATGGAAGTAACGACGTTGATACAGTTACTTCAACTTTTGATTCAAATTTAAATGCTCACACGGTAGACTTATCTGGTTTTACACATGGACAAGGTGGGCCTAGTGTTGGTGATACCATACTATTGAAGTATGGATGTTCCATGGTAATGGATACAGATAATTCAACAAATACTTTAACTCTTAGTAATCTACCTAATACAGAAAAAACAAGAAAAATATATAAAGAGTATGGAACTGCTGCAGAACCTACTGCAAGTACATCAGTTGTGCTAGAGCATCCCCCTGCAAGTAGAGCAATCGGAGGTACTTACTCAGATCCTAATGGAAACTTATATATAGAAGTTAATGGAACTGAAATAACTTCAAATATTGTAAACAGTATAACAGGAAACGTAATAGATATGGATCTTTCTGCATACACGGCAGCTGAAGGAGATATTCAAAATCCAGTACAATTATTTATAGCATATGAATCATACGAACACACTGAAGACTATAAAATACTGATTGAATATGACTACTATAAACCAGAACCTTTTACTTTTAACTATCAATACAATGTAGCTAGAATGCTAAATGGTCATGAAATTTCACAGACCAAGCTTCACAAGTTTTATGACATATCTTATTATAAGATAGCAGGAAATGATTTATACATGAAAGCCCAATTAACTAGTTCTGGTAAGGAATCACCAGTAATAAGGAGACTAAAATTTGAGCGCTAATGACAATATACAACACGCCAAACAATACAAAGTTAGACAGGGTTTTCCTTTAAGCTCTGAAGAAATTAATGATATTTTTGATGGATACTTGTATGATTTGGCAACCATATTAGTGGGAGTCCCTACAAACTTAGATGATAAATATAAATTAATGTTAAATGCTTTATCTGATATAGAAGGTCATCTAGATCATGGTAAATACAAAAAAGATTATAAAGAAAAAGATGGACATACACCAAACTGGAGACATATATAATGGGATATAAACCTTTAGAGTATGGAGAACAACTAAATCCTGATAAACTTAATGCTAAATTTGAACAAATTTATAAATTATTAGGAAAAGCTTATATCCATAATAATAAATTAAAACGTAGATTAGAAATGGTCAATGCCGCTTTTGAAACAAGTTCCAATATTATAGAGACAACTGACAATAACGGACAGGATGAAATTGTATATAATGTACCAGAAGAATATAGATACTATGACCATACTACAAGTAACGGTAGAGAATTTTTTATAGGAGCACATGAACTTCATACTGGAGGTCAAGTAACTATTCTAAATGAAACTGGATTAAAAACAGATGGTCTTAATTTAATTCTAGATACAGCATCGGGTAAAGAAGTTTTATCACGTATTCCCTTAACAAAAAATGAGTTTGGAGAATATGAACCGTCTTTTGGTACGTCTATAGTAAGCGAACAATTTAGCGCACAAAATCTACCACTACTTCTTAGTCCCGATCTTGTATGGGCAGAGATTGTATCTAATAGTGTTTTAGTAGGTGGCTACGATGGAGTCTCATCTATTGCGGAAGTTTATATAGACTTACCAGGAACTCTTTCTCCTTTCCTAAATACTTTGAGAATAAATCCGGTACCTGGAGTGAAATATAGATTATACTATAGAGTAGGAGAAGTTTATAACGAAATTACTCCTACATCTTGGACGAGAGGATCAAAATCGTTTTACATAGATAAAGATGCATTTACTGGAGGCTTAAGACTTGACTTAGCCGCTGCGCAATTAAGTAATGATCTTAACACATCAGGGTTTGGAATTTCTAAAATAGAAGCACTATACGATCCGTTTATAGATTCTGGTTCTTTAACTGGAAGTTATACATTTAACTCAGTAACAAATGCAACTATTACAGGAATTGATGCTGGAGGAGCTGATTTTACAAATATTAAATTAATAATATATAATAATCTAGATGAAATAGTTTATGATTCAACATTAAATGGGATGCCATATCCTACTGTTTCTGAAACATTTGATTTAGGTGGAAATATTTTAAAGTTTGATTTAGAACTTACTAAATATAGAGGCTCAACTCCTTCCCTGCCATACTTAAAATTTAACTATAAGGAGACACCATAATGCCAACTGAACAAAGTATCCTAAGTAGATTAGAAGCTCTAGAAACAACAGTACAAACTTTAGCTAGTACCACTAGTGTAGATCTAAAAATTGCATCTGTAAATGATGCTATAGGTCCAATACTGTCTGATTTAGCAGTAATAAATGATAAGCTCAACAATATAATGATACCAGAAGATACAAGATATTATCTATCCCAAGATGAAATTAATTTCTTAAGAGATAGTATGAAAAAAGTATCTAAACAAATGGTGGAGCTAGAAGCACTAAAAGACGAATTACTTCGAGTAGCACAGTCTGCTTTATAATAAATCATGTCAGTTTCTAATTTTACTTTAAAGGGTAACCATAGAGATACCTTTAGATTAGTTCCTGTGGGTCAAAGTGTAGTTGATCCAGCTACATATATTCATGTTCCAACTAATCCAGATGGTTTTGCAGAATTTTCAGCATCACCTTCCAATTATTACGTCTATGCTCGTCCAGCATATACTTCTGAATTTGTATTATTGGAAAGTGGAGTCCTTGAAGATCTTCAATATCTACGTGTATTAAATCCAGAAATAACTTCTGATGGAATAGTAGAATTAGCTTCTTTATTAACCAATTTAACTGTAGAATTTTCATCAGAGCTAAATAATCTACCCTGGATTAAAGATGACGAGCTTCTTTCAATAAGAGTAATTGCAACTACAGGAGGAGTCCCCAGTGCTTCTTTACAAAATGTTCCAACTTTAAATTTATATAGAAAACCTGGAGGAACAGGAGATCCTGAATTAGTCACACCTGGTCCTGTTTTTGTAGATGGAACTTGTAGTATTAATACTTATATTACTCAACAAGCATGTGAAGCAGCAGGAGAAACATGGACTCAAATATACGATTCTGCTAATCCACATATATACACTTATCATTACACACCTGGTACTGGAACAGAAGATTTATATTATTTTAGAGCTTATGCAGGGGCGGAAAATGTCTGGTCTCCAGAGTTTCCAGATGTAGATACCTACACATTAGATTATACTCCTCCGACACTAGATGATCCACAAAATCAAGTCTTTTTATCTAGCGCTGCTTCTGATTTAACCGATGCAGCAATAACAACGACAGCATCTGTATTTGTTTCTATTCCAGAGACAGCTATTAGCGATACTTCTTCTGGCCCTGAGTTTTATCATCTTCAACCTTTTTTAAAAAATAAAACAGGAGATAGCCCTACTGGACTACAATATACTTCTGCTTCAGGTACTCACGATTTTGAAGATACTAATTTAGCTGGATGGGATTTAGCATCTGGAAATGGATTCAATTTATTAATTACCGATGGAAATGGGGATGAAATACTATTTAGAAATTACGGTGATCTAACTAATGATAATGCAAACAATGAGTTTACAATATCAATTGATGCAACCTCAACTAAGTTTTCTTTATCTTCCTTAAATGGAGGAACTTTTAGTTTAAGTAGTACATATAGCTATAGACTATTTAAGCATGGATACAGCGATATTTGTGTAGGAGATCCTGGAATTACGGATCCGACAGCTTGTCCTCAAGGAGGTGTATGTAGTAATGGTACAGATCTTAATCAGACAGACTGTGAAAATAATAGCGCTGAATGGACCGCCAACTACTGGAAAACAGGAGAAGAATTTGTACATGATTGGCCAATAGAATTTAGTACAACTGGAAATCTTATTCAAGCAGTTTTATTGACTCAGGATTTGCCTAATGGATTTTTAGATAATATTACAAATGGGATAGAGTATGGGTTTTTAATATCAGGAAGTGACAAAGCACAGAATACTAATGTACAACCTGACGAATGGCTTGCACCTACAATAACATTTGATAGTGTTGTAGAAATAGCTCCTAATTTAAATTGGTGGTGGATAAATAATTATGCAAAAACTCCTCAAGAAAATGTATATGTTAACGAAAATAACTGGTTTAATACAGGAGAGTTGTCAGAAGAAACTGGAGGTATTTGTAGCAATGCTTCTTACACTAACAAAACAGATTGTATAGATCCTCTTCAAGGAAATGCAACATGGACTCCTGACACATTAACTTTAATTGTTCAGTGTGTAGACGGGCAAACACAGGCTGAAAATGCAAACTTTGGAATACAATGGAGTTATGATAATCAGAACTGGAGAACTGTAGTTTCTACTGATAATCTTAATATCGGTACATCTAAATATTATATAAATGAATTTGACCCTAACTTAGCATTAAGGCAAGGAACACACACTTTATATATTAGAGGTGTAAACAATGATGGAAGTACTGCTACAGGTAGCAGTCAAACTATAAATTATCAATGGGATAGATTAAGACCAGAGTGGGCAAGTCCGGGCACTACAGAAGAAATAGGCGGATTTAATAGAGCATATTTTAATTGGACAACGTCTCCAGTAGACGCAGGAGATGCTGGGACCACTGACGAACCAGGGCAAGGTGGCGTACTTGATAGTACGGAGGGTTTCTCAGGAGTTCACGAAATAGAAATTTGGAGAAGTATAAAACAAAGTACAACCCCACATTTATGGAATACAGTTACTGCGTCTCCTTCTAACTATGAGTTAACTTATATTGATACAATAGCTGTAAATCAGAAAGAATTTACAGACACAAATTTTATAAATATAGCATATGATGCACAAGTTCTACCTCCTTTCTACTACTGGGGAGTCCCTGTAGATATTGCTGGAAACGGTAAATGGGATAAAGATAATGCAACAGGGGCTACAGCTGCTTTATTATGCACACTAGACACATCTCCAAACGACGGTGTGGCTGATGGAATTGAAGTAACTCCATTACAGCCGGCTGACGTAGCAGGTACCCTAGGTACAACAATTTACGTCCCTAATAGTTTACCAAATGTAATAGAAGTTCATAGAGATATAGCTGTCCCTACAGATGGATTGATACTTAGAACAAATGAAATTACAACTTTATATTCTTTACATAAGCTTGCTTATTCAGCAGATGGTTTTAGCTATACTAGTATCCCCGCGGTAGACTATAAAGGTGAGTTTTATACTATTGGTTATTTAGATTTAAGTAATACTTCTTCCGTTACGTTTACCTCAAATATTTTAATTAGTAGTACAGATGCAGCGGCATTAGGTCTTGATCATTTATTGAATGTAATGTCTACACATGATAGAGCCTTTACTGGATTAACATATATTACTTCTAGTAGATGTAAAATAGGAGGTAGTTATTCTGCCTTACCAACCACTTTTCCTAAGGCATTTTGTAGCACAAATGGAGGAACTTGGGAAGAGGAACGAAAAGTTGTTCAATTTGAACAAGTGTTTGAGTCTGGAGGAAACGTAACATTAGAATTTGTTTCTTTAGACGGGGGTGATGTTACTAACTGGACTACAAGATATGGAGACGCTACTTGGCTAATAGAATTTGGATTTAGATTAGATACAGGAATGCATTATGCATTTAGTTTCCCTGTTATAGATAATCAATATTTCTATAGACTAGCATTTAATGCAGATGTTCCCACAGAAGCATATTGTGATTCAAAAAATCCAGCACATAGTACAAAAGTTCTGTGTGAAGCAGCGTCAGCTAACTGGATAGCTTTACCAGATATAGGAGTAGATAATGAATCTGTTAACTTTGCAACCAAATTAGCAGCTGACTTAATAGTCGGTGGAACATTAAGATTAGAAACTGGATTAAGTATATGGAGCGGTGGATATGTAGATGGAGAACCCCAGGGAACTGGTGTTGCAATGGACGAGCAGGGAATAAAACTATTTAAAAATTCAAATACTACAGTAGAATTAAATGCTACTGATGGTAGTTTTTCTATGGGAGATTTATCAGATCCTGCTGGAAATAAAATATCATTTGATCCTGCTAGCGGACAGTTATCTTTAATTGGTAACTTGTATCAAATTAATCCTAACTCTGGATATGGAGGTAGTACAGTATTTGTAGGAGATTGGCTACTAGGAAGTTGTTCTGGAGCAGATACTACAAGTACTAATCAAACTGATTGTGAAGATGCTGGTACTAATGGTGGTGCAGGTCTTTGGACTATACAATCATACACGGCAGGAGAAATTGTTCTTTATAACTCAGAGTATTGGTTATGTATTTCTAATGTAAGTAATGGAGCTATACCTTCTGCAGCTAATGATACATATTGGGCTCTATATGCAAGCTCCGGTATTGAAGGACAATCTGCGCAAGGTCTATCTATAAATTTAGAATCAAATACTTTCGTTGCAGATGAACACGGCACACCTATTAGCCCTGCTCACATTAAAGTTTACCCAAATGCACAAAATATTGGATCTGGAAATCTTAATTGGGATACAACTGCAATAGATTTAAATAATAATCCTATAGCTCAGAATGCTGATGGATTGGCAGTACCTTTATACACTGATGAAAGTGGGACAAATATACCAGCACTTTCACCAATTGATCAAGATGTATATATTTATTTAAGTGATTTAACAAATGTAAAATCACTCACAGTATCTGCGTCCTACACTGTAACAACTCTAGAAGGAGAAACTATACATGATTACTCTGATTCTAGTACATTACACAGAACAACAGAAGGATCTAGTGCTTATAACATTATTTTATCTAATCAAACGCATCTTGTACCTATGGATCAATTTGGAGATGTTAGTTCTGACGATTGGGCTTCTTGCTTAACAAATGTTCAATTATTTTTAGGATCAGAACAAGTAAATTGCTCGGTTGTTTTATCAGATGAAAGTACTAACTGGAGTTCTGCAATTACAACTGGGCAAAATACAGAACCTACTGTTAAACTACACGACGATGATAATAATTCCGCTGAATCTGTAGGTACTGTTCGTATCACTGTAACAGATGTAGATAATAATGTAGCGGCAGGAGAAGCAATATTTACTGTTACAAAAGTTGCCTCAGGGATTAGTAGTAGAACGCTATCACTGTCTCCCAGTAGTGCTACATACACTGTAGATCCCAATGGTGGAAATACAGTAGTATCTCCTATTAACACAGATGCTTCTAATGCTTTAGCAATAGACTTTACAGTAATTAATTCTAATTTAAATATAGATACTGTAGCGTGGTCAGTTAATACATCAAGTGGGACAGGGGGAATATCCATTCCTCCATATACAGCAGAAACAGGTAATCCTGATGATACTTTATACGCAAATACTTTTCAAGTTGTTTCAGGTTCTAGCGGTCAAGCTAGTGAACCTCATACAGTTAGACTATTTTTGGATGGAGGATTATTTAATTACGGAGCAGATAATGATAGTTTAACAGTAACTGTGTCTGCAACAGATCAGTCTGGAGGAACTTGTAGTAATTCTGCGTATACTACAGAAGCTACGTGTATAGCTGGATCTGGATCATGGACTTCAGGAGAAACATTTACTGATAGTGTAACTGTAAATAGATTAATTTTAGGAAGCGATTCTTACGTAGCTTCACTAAGTAATGATAATTACACAGTTTCCGCTGCATATGATGGTAATATAAATTTAACCCCAGACGCAGGCGGGGCAATGAGTTTATACAGAGGAGTAGACTTATTAACAGATCCAGATGTTTCTTTTGGAACTAAAGGAGCATGGTTTGGTAGAGTTTGGCATAACTGGGATCCTGGTTTTGATGATTTAACTATTGCTAATATTATAGCTAGAGGAAAACCGGATCAAACGGCATCTCACCATTGGTCAGACTTTAATAGTAACTCACAAATACAAGGAGCTAATTTCTTCGATACTGATCCTGTAGATCATTTTGTTGGATGGGTAACTACTTGGATAAAAGCAAGCGATACTACAGCTCTAACTTCAGAAGTATTTTCAGGAGACAATGCACATAAATTTTATATTAATAATGTTCCAATTGTAGAAGAAGCACTGTGGAGTGTAGATACTACTTATAGTTACACTTTTAATCCAACTAGTGGGTGGGCTTCACCCAATGATACTGCTAGCACAGGACCTTGGTATAGATTAGATATTATATGGTGGGAGAGCACTGGAGGAGACCATGTTGCTATGGGATGGAATCCGGATACTATATCAGGTTTAGAAGGCTACGGAGGAGTTGTAGCAGACATAAATGCTACTACTGGTTTCTATAGTATATTAAAAATAGAGGAATTTGTTGAGCAAGCTACCGCAACATTTAAAGCAGTAAGTACTTCTGATAATGTAGAAGTATTAAAAGATTATTCACTATCTGTTGCACAATCAGGTGCTCCAGGAACATATCTTAAATCAGTATACTTTACAGGTACATATGGAACATTTGCTGAGTTAGAAACATTTATGCAAGGCCCTGGTGCTGGATCATATGATTGGCCTCTTGATAATTTAGAGGCTGAAACACTAACTGGGTGGCAGGACACTCTACCTGTAGCTATCGCAGATTTACCAGGGAATACTACATGGACTACGGAAAGAGTACTTAGAGTAGACGGCACTACCATTGAAGGAGAAAATTGGTCAAGTCCTACTATACTGACTCATTCACCTCCAGATCCTGTAATTTATTATATTAAACCTACTAATGGTACTTCTTTACATAATGGTACCACTCCTTCTGGAGATGCAAGTCTTAATATAGCTGCGTATCAACAAGATCAAACAAACGGAGACTCTAGTATTCCAAATGATGGTAATAAAGTCTTGTCCATAAATGCTAACGGAATTCCTTCCTTAGGAAATACAGCATCATTTACATCTGGTGATATAAATGGATCATTAATTGTATATCTAGTAGATACAACAATTGGACCTACTGTTTTAGACACAATTACATTAGTTGATGTATCAGACGGTGTACCTGTAGGGACTATAACAGGTGATCCAGGGTTAGTATTCACACAACAAATAGATGGATCGTGGACTCCAGCATCAATAACAGTTTCTGTTAAATTTTATGATAATTTAGGTAATGTTTCAGATTCTTTAACAGGAATTTTACAGTGCGATTCTTCTGGAAATATTACTACAACACAAGATTTTAATGCTAGCGGAACAGATGTAACTGTTAATGATCCATTCCCAGGAGAAGGAACCTCTCAAATTGGATTATCTTTTACACATAATACTACAGGTATAACTATCCAAGAAACATTATATGCAGTTGCTCAAGGACAGCAAGGAGAGTCTATTACAGGAGAAACTGGACCATCTCTAACTTATACTGGTGGATGGGACATGAATAGACTTCAATATTTCGCAGGAGACCATGCAGGAGGAGATAGTCCTCTAGGAGAAATTGTAAAATATGATCATACTGTTCCTACTGGAACAAAAGATCATCACGAAAAACACGGGGCTGCATACATTTGTAAACAAACACATAATCCTAATCCTGGAGGAGGCTTCGATGCCTTAATATATCCTGCGGATACATTAGGTAATGTAGATCCATTTTGGCAGGCTTTTGGTGCAACTTTTGAAAGCGTTGCAACAGGCTTACTATTGGCAGATACTGTTATTGCAAAAGATATATTTGGAGATAAACTTGAATTAACAGATAGTTTTAAAATAAAATCTCCGGATGGCTATTGCACTCTATCTGCTATGAAATTAGACGATTATGATGGTACTGGGACTATGGCGGATTGGCTAGGCAATGGTGTGAATGATCATACTGAGCATAATGGAAATTATATGATTGGTAAAGTAGTTGGGGGTGATAATCCTCAGGAATTTCCTTATTTTAAATGGGATTCGTCACAAGATAATAACACTTCAGCACCCGGATACCCCGCCGCTAATATTCATGACTCTCACTTTGGTCCTGATACTACTTGTATAGCTGTTCATAGTTTTGATTATGAAGGTACTGATTTTTCTCCTTATTTAGAGCAACTTCAAGTAGGTGATGTTATTTCTTTGTATTTACATGGACAAAGTTTTAGTGAGCAAGGTGCTTCTTACTACTTTAAAATAGTAGAAAATGCTGATAAAAAACAAAACAATAAACCTACAGGAGTTTATAGGGCTAGTGAGTTTGGAGTAGATACACAGGGAGATACACCAAATCCACACGTATTTCAATTAGATGTTGAGTATCTGCCAACGACTACAGATCTAGGAACAGGTGCAGAATTAACAAGTAGCTTAAGCGAGCAGACTATTAATGCCGGTGCTGATTACGGTAACTGGGGAATAAATCTTATGATAACAGCTCCCGGCGGCACGTTATCAGATGAATCTTCATGTATTGCAGCATCGGGAACATGGAATGCGGTAGCAAATGAATTATCTCTTGGAAGAGAAGGAATTAATATTAAGGATAGAACAGGAGAACAAACTGTTAACATAGATGCAAACTCTGGAGATTTTATCTTTGGAAAAGAGTCTACGGATCAATATCTTAAATTTCAAAATAGCGAACTTAAAATCGGAGGTACTTTAATTGTAGAGGGTACTGAAATTAATCAAGGACTAAGAGGTGTAGACTTAAGTACTGAAAATCCATTTTTTACCTGGACTAATAAAGCTCTTGCAAATTATAATAAAATAGATTCATTAGCTTTAGCAACTTCTGCTGGAAGTAAGTACGGCATGTGGAGTTCTATTTATTCCTTTGAAGCTCCTAATGCTGGAAGGGTACTAGTTAGAGCACTTTTACATAGCGCAGGAGGAGAAATTGGAATAGTTCTTAATGGTACATACTTATCTAATCCCAGAGAAATAGAGTCAACTCCTGACGGCACTAATGCAACAAATCCACACTGGGAGCAGTACGATAATGCAGTAAACGTACTAGATAACGAAGGAGTATGTAGAAATTCTGATGGAGTTTTACAAAGTAGTTTTTTAAATCAAATAGATTGTTTAAACGATGATGCAACAAATATATGGGATAGAACTTATAGATGGTATGAATTTTACACTAGTTCTGCAGTACAGGTTGGAACTAATCAGATTAAGTTTCAGTCGGCAGTAGTCTCAGGAGCTACACAAGTTCCAGGTGCTCCAATTAACTACTTAGGATGGGAAACAGATAGTGTTTCTAATACCGATTCTGATGACGGAAATCAATGGTTTATGAGTACTCCTGCTGGTTCTACTTCTAGTGTAGATACTAATCCACCAGCAGGAGGAATTGCTGGAATGTCTGCTTTAAAACATTTCAGTCCTGAAAGCTGCACAGGTAATGCTCAATTGTGGAGTAAGGGTACTTACTTTAATGGTCAACTAAATGATACCTATATGCCATGTAACCCTAACAAAAGATACATGGTGAGTGTTAATGTATATCAAGACTCAGGCAACAAGCATCAATATTTAGCTGTAAGATTTAGAAATTCTAGCGGAAGTAATATTAGTCCAACTATGCCAGGAAAACCTTGGACAAGTAATGGTTCATACTATTATCCTTTATTAGCAAATGCCGAATACCCTCAAAATCAATGGACTAGATATACATTTATAATGGGTCCAGATTATTATGATGATTATGTTGATTTTGGTATTCCTGAAGATGCAGTAGAGATGAGAATAGGAGCATTAGTTAATAGAACAACCAGTGCAGGAGATAGCCCAGGAGACACCACAGTATGGTTTCAAGATTATAGAATAACAGAACTAAACTCATGGATTGGAGGTATAGAAGTATATACAGATCCAGCACCTCTAGCAATTGATGTAGCCACAGCAGAAACAAATTTAAATGCTACTTCAGATCCAACATGGAACTGGGCAGCAACAGAAACTGATCCTGGTTATCTTGGAGATGCAGATTTAAATATACCTATTTCATTGCCAAGTTCTACTCCAAATGAAAGAATTACAAGAATAGATATAGATGATTTTCATGAGAAAAAACCAGATAAACCTTTACTTCCAACAAATGTAAACCTAAATGTAAATGTTTCACACGCAGATTGGTCTACTAATGTTTACGATAATATAACTATAAGTAGAAGCTTAGTTGCAGGAAATGGAGCAGATGCAATAAATGGATATTTAACTAATGAAAGTCAAACTATACCATTTGAAACTACAGGTTCATGGACTGGTATGGCTACAGGTCAATTTAAAGTAATGGAAGGAATTACTGAAATTACTTCCTCATGCTCATTTACAGCCGAATCAGGTATTAATGTTACTGGAGATATAACAGCTGATGGAGGTTATTATATAAGTGATTTACACAGTGGAGCAGATGCCGGACAACTTTACCTTACAGCATTGTGCGCTGGCGTAGAGCTAAATAAGACATTTACATTAAGTTTAGCGAGAGCTGGACAGCAAGGTATTGATGGTTCTCCTGGAGCAGCGCAATTTTTTTATAATGATTTAGAAACTGGAGGAGATGCGACAGAGCAAGGTATGTATTTATTAGAAGCAGGAGCAGAAGTATTTCCAAACTTTGCAGGTGAGAATGGATTAAATACTAATTTTTCTACTGCTAATAAAATAATACTCAATACAATAGATCAAAATGGATCAAATAACGAAGAATTTTATTTATTATTAAAAGCTGGAGATACTATAATATTTCATATTAATGCAAATAGATGGTATCAGTATGTTCTACTTGCAGATCCAGCCCCAGAATCTACAATTAATATCCCAGCTGCCATGGACAACTGGACAGCAGGAGATCCAAATAGAGTTGGATTCAGTGTTGCAATAGTAAACTACGTTGAAGATGTGACTACTGCTTTAGATGCTGCAGCAGACAGTGCCCCAGCGTACTGGATGATGGGATCCATAATACCAGGATCAAGGGGATCTAGACAATTTAGTGTAGATAGTTGTAGCGTTAATAGTGGTACATCATGGCAAGATTTATTAGCAAGTACTACAGCTTCTGAAGATGGTGGACCAGTTGTAAGAGATTTAGTCACAGAGTTTTGTGAAGCTCAGGGTTTTTCTGAAACCAGATATTGGACCGGAAGTGCTTGGTCAGTAGTAACATCTGTTATTGATGGAAATCTATTAGTTGACGGTACTATTGCTGCAGACGCTTTAGCTGCGGATGTAGTAAATGCTTCATTCCTTAATGCTGGGTCAATAACAACAGATAAAATAGCTATAGGTGCTTCTTCTAATTTATTAGGACTAGAAATTAAAGATGCTGAAAACTGGGCAGAATTACAAAGCTTGGGATGGTATAGTAATTTTACTAGTACAGGATTGTCTGATATAACTAAACGAGATCCAAATACGTATGAGTCTAGCACTCATAAATGTATTTATGCAAATAACGTTGGATCAAATAATGATATAATTTATAGCCCTTGGGTTCCAATTGAGCCAGGACAGGCTTATAACTTATCAACTACAATTGCATTTTGGCAAGGAAATACTACTGAATACGGCAGTTTTTATTGGGGAGTAGAGTACTCTACTAATGGATCTAGTAATAATGTGAGTAATACCAGAATATATAAATCAACTAGCGGTAGTGCTGAGTTCCAAGACAGGAACTGGGGAGATGAGACAGATAGTAATAACTATTTGTGGCAAATTGGTGATTTAAATACTAATGTAACAATAGGTACTTATGGTCAAGAAGCAGGTCTAAGTAATTCTTATAAATATAGGGATTACTGGTTTCCTATGAACAGAGTAGCGCATGCTGCGGGCTCATCTTTTGAATCAGCTAGGTCAGGAGGCAATATACAAAAATCATTTTTATGGACCAGAGCAATGGATTCCGAAGCATCAAATGGAGGTGCGGTTGCAAATATAGTAGCCCCTGCAGCTGCTACTCATATGCGTCTTCGTTGGTTATGCTATAAGGGTACTGGTTACGGAACTGCAGGGAGTCAGTGGCTGGTAATAAAAAATGCTTCTATAACTCAAGGAGTAGGAACTGAAATTGATGGTAGTTCTATTGCTACTGGAAGTATTACAGCTGATCAAATAGTAGCAAACTACTTAGATGCTGTTAGTATAACAGCAGATAACTTAAGAACAGGAACAATAGCTTCTTCAAACTTGTCTACATGGTGGGATCTAGACGAACATGTATTTATTGTAAAATCTGGAGGCGTTGTTCGAATAAAAATTGGAGATTTAGATGCCCCGGAAGATGCGCCTTCTTCTTAAAAGCATTTGTATAATATATAATATATGAGTAAATTTAGACTATGGCTATAGGGTTTAGAACAAAGAATGATACTGGAGGTGTCCAAGTAGATGCTGATTATGCTAACTATGTCCTTTGTGAATGGGGAGAGCTGACCGCCAACTCAGGATCTGGATACTATAATTCTCATGCAGATGGCTTTGCAGGCGAAGAAACATTTGCTATAAACTTCACACATGGATATCCAAGTACTGCAGGTGGAAATGCTCCTCCTCTTCTATTTGTAAAGCATGGGAATAAGGACGATCATGATAATTTGCACCAAGGTATGACCGATAAGGAAGGTAACATATTGGCTTTTCACGGTTGGATATCAAGTGGTAGTGAGATAACAGGATTTCATTTATTAAAAACTCATAGTACAGATCAGGAGGGAGTGGACTTTCAATGGAAAGTATATTTTCCTGCAGATCAAGCAGTTGAATGCGGAGCAGCGCAGCCAGATCTTGGAGAAATAGATCAACCAGGGATTAAGGTTATAAGAGCTGATGGAAGTACTGCTTTTGATAGTAGATTGACTTACATGAAAATAATAGATACGATTCCCGCAATTGATCATGGTGACTGGAACTGCAACGGATATTCTTGGGGAAACACTGACGATACAATGGGAATATACATAGACCAAGTAGTGATGCACAGTTGGTGTGAGGCGTACCATGTTAATAAATCTACACACGGTGGAAATGAAGATTTTGATTGGGATCAAGGAATAGGTGCAAGTGGAAATGTAAATGATACAGGACAATACTTTATTACTAATTTCAATACTTCAGGCTCTAACGTCGAGCAGGCCTATAGTAGAAATTTTCCTTGGTATTCTTTATCAAGTCTAGGAGGAACTCCAGGAGGTAGAATACTAAAAGAAGGATACGATGAGTATGGTTTCTGCCATAAAGGGCACTCGTGGTTTGCTAGAAGTGGCCTTAGGTTTATTGATTATAATAGTATTGCTATTTCAAGTGATATATATGCTTTAGGGGAGCAAAATAATGAATCAAGTTATAATGTTCCTTATAATTCTCCTCAAAGAAATAACGAAATAATAATCATAGAAGCAGATTGGTCAGACAGAGAAAGAGGAGTGTATGGAACTCCTAATGAATATAATGCAGGTCACCCTTTACAAGTAACAAATATTTCTCAGCCTAATTGGAATCCAGAAGTAGGTTTTCATGATCCTGGTTCATACGACGTATCAACTAACAACACAGATCAAGATGCTACATTATTAGCTGCTCATCATACTGATGATACTAAAGATAGAGTATATCCAATACAAATTGATATTGACTGGGACATTGGTGGCGCAACTGCAGAAGCGATTGCAGATAAAGACAGCATAGAAATTTGGGAAAGATTATACTGGAGAAATAATCATGATGAACCTTGGAGTAGCAATTCTTGGCATGTAGTACATACTAGTCCTTCTAATAGTGACACGACAGGCACTTATAGAAGACTGTTTTCGGATATACATACTAATTATGAGTTTGAGTTAAGATATATCGTTAGAATTTTAAAAAATAATAATGAAGTATTGTGGCAATCTGAACAACAATATATTCCACGTTTTGGAGCTTGGAGTGGTAAATACGATGGAAATCTTCCTTCTAATTGGACACACAATTATAGCTATGATTATAGTACGCCTAATGAGTGGCCAATGGGTAAATCAGAAGGTTGGGTTAATGGTAAATGTGGACCTTTTGTTGGGATATTTGAAGATAGAGCACAAGACTCTGGATGGTTATTACATGGACTATATGTGTCAGCTATTCCAATGATTATAGGGCCCCTTAATCCTGCGAATAGCACTGGGGCTCCTCTTAAAAATGGAGTAGACTTTAACGTTAACCATGCTGATAATCACGCTGCTGGTGATTATCAAATTATTGAATTCGATGACGGGGTAGTTGGATCAAGCAATCTAGCAGCTGATCTAGTAGGTGAAACATACTGGCCTGGATATGTGGATTTAAATATGAAAAATCCTTTTGATGGATCGGATATGCTATTAGAAGATTGTGTAGTTAGTTACAGAATTGTTCCTTATTCTTTAATTGATTTTAATAATATTCACGGAGGTCCTTATAAAATATATGGAGAATACGCCATTAAAGGACCATTTAAGAAATGGCTGCCTGCGGGAGATATTGAGTATAATGATGGACCAAATGGGTCAGGTCATGAATTTGAAAATGGCACTGGAGAATTTAGATTAGTAAGTCCCTTTGTTGAAGGAGGAGGAGATGGATGTGGGTCTAGTGATATATTAAATAAATATAATATAGATTTAGTAGGAACATCTAAATCAGGTATTAATATATACGAATTTGAATATATAGATAAAGCATATGGGTCAGGAAGATACAGAGGAGTAATGGCTAATGAAGTATTACATGCGTGTTTTATTAATTCAGATGGTAAATTATGGGTAGATTATAATAAATTAGATGTTGACTTTGAAGAATGTTAGGTACTACTACAAATATAAAATCATTAACTACCTCTGTTTCAGCCAATGGAATTAGTGTAGGAGATACTATTGAAGGAAGAGATCTAAAACGTTCTCGTCAAGTTGCATCTAAAGTAACACATGTCCATACCTTTGAATGGAATAAAGCTGCAACTATAGAGTTAGTAAATAACAATACCTTAACCGTATTTCAAGGGCAGCCCTTATATGGAAAAAAACCAGGAAGTGAAGATATACTTTTAGCTGTAGATACAACGCTCTGCACTAGTGAATTTTATATGCATTCTACTACCTTAGAAGTAGGAGATAGTTTAAAAACTTTGCAAGGATATATAGAAGTCATAAATATTACTCCAAGTAACAATTCATTAACTACCTTTCAACGAATTTATATTGATAGAGATGATAAGTTTATAGTAGGAGGGGATGATGATCTGTTAATTCCTACAGGAGAAATCATAGAAGAATTTAAAGATGATTCTTTTCCTATGTTTTCTTCAGTAGGACGAGGAAATTTTAGTGATCAGATTGGATCTCTTTCTGTAAATCGTCCATATCGAAGTCCAGGTTTTTTACAATTAGCAGAATTTAGAAAAGAGTATTTAAGTTTAAATACAAATATAACGGATAATTATAAGTCCTGGCTTACTGCTGGGTTTATAGAAGGTAAAGATTTTGCTGGAGATATAGATGTAACTCTTACTAATCCAAATGGTATTGCTAATGAGACAGAATTAGGAGAGTTTTTATATGATGCTATGAATATTGGCTTTAATCAAATGGCATCTAAAGTAGATGTAGTCTACGCTGACTATAATGATGCAGGAGGAAGGTGTTATAATGCACCATCTTTCGTAAATTTACATAATGGTAAACTAGCAGCTGAAAATTTTGACTCTTCTTACCCTGATCCACATAGATGGGATCAAAATGTTTGTGAATTTTATGGGGGTAAATGGATGACTAATGTTCCCTTTGTAGATTCTGGAAAAATAATAGAAGACGATGATTCAATTGATTATAATATTTATTTTCATTGGGATAAATGGATCAGTTGTGGTTACACATTTGCGGATACAACTTGTACTGATGATGGAGGAAACAAATATACTAAGTTGTCTCCCTATTATAGTTTTGATACAAAAAGACATGATTGGACTACTTTTGAACAACGTACTCCAAAGTTATTTAAAGTAAAAACAACCTATCCTGCAAAAAAAGATAAGGATAATAGATCCCACGGCAAACTAAAAGCAGATCAATCTATTAATATTAAATCAAATATATGTACAATTTTTACAAAAGTAATAGAAAACTATTTTAATCACCATGATCCTCTATACAAACTTATTAAAGATAATTTAGCGGACGAAGATCATATACACTTTGCCATATTTGGTACTTTTATTAATGATATTGTTTTAGATAAATTTAAAGGACAGAAAATAGAAGACTGTGAAAGGACATATGATGTAGGGTTTTTACAGAGACCAGATGGGAGATCAATTTCTGAGGATGATTGGATAAAATCTTTTTTTATAAATAATGGATTTACATATGAAAAAGATTTAACTACATGGATAGGAGCAGGAGCAAGTGTTAAAAAGTTACCTGTTGGTATGGTATTTAAAAAGGATAATTACACAGTTCGTTTTATGTCTCAAACACTTAGCGATATAAATTCCATACTCGATAGAGATATTAGGGGGCTAAGGCTCGACAGTAATAAAACATCTTGTGTTTTTCATAATGAAAGATTACATTTTAAATTAGTTAAAGAAAATGATCCACCCGTTAGGAATATGAAGCAAACTCGTTTTAATTATTTTAAACAATTTATTTCAGAAGATTTATTAAATTTTGAAGATAATCATCCATTTGAATGGATAGGTCCTGTTCTAAGAACAGATCAAGTAACTTTTGATCCTTTTGTATATCATTTAAGAGATGCTGAGAAATGGGAAGATGAAGATGATGGGCAAATTTATGAAGGTATTGTCGGATGGGATGGAGTTCTCCCCGAGTATTAATGACATAACTATAATATGGCATATGGATTACAAATAAGAAACGTAAATGGTAATATAACGTTGGATGCATCGGATAGGATTACTCGTTATTTAGGAGAAACTTATGAAGATTCTGAGTCTTTAGATGGTAATACAAGCAAAACCTATAGTGCTCCTTCTGGCTGGGCATCCTATAGCTGCGGCGCTACTTTAATAGCTCCAAGAGGAGTGTCAAATTCTAAGTTACCATGGAAAATAGTAGAGAATAGCTCTAGTGTTACCGTATATAGAAATGAAAATTCGAATGCTAGAAGTACCTTTTCAATAATATGGTACTGCTTTAGATAAAAAGGAGAAAGTAATTATATGTGGAAAAAGATAAAAAGTTTTTTAATTGGCGCAGGAATTATGGGGTTAATTATTTTCTTTTATATGACGGGTAGAAGTGCTAAATTAAACAAACTCAGAAAGCTTATGAATAAACAGTACGATGATAAGCTTAAAGATATAGATAAAAATATAAAAAAAGTTAAAGCTGTTAAAGGCAAAAACGCAGCTGAAAGAAAAGATTTAAAAAGTAAGGTAAAAGATTTAAATGCTAAGAAAAAAGAAATTAAAAAAACTGTTAAAAATCTTGACTCTAACGATATGGCTAGCGCCGTTGACGATTGGTTTAAGTCAAGAAAATCAGGATAAGGAAGTTTGCTTACCTGAGCATCAGGTTAAAGTATTACTTGAAGACGCAAAGACGTTAATAATATGTAATCAAGAATTACTATTAAAAGACTCTTTAATATTTAACTTTGAAAAAGATCTACTACTTCAGGATTCAACTGTAGTACTTCTAAATAACAAATTAAGTATTAAAGATGAACAAATAAAAAACCTAGAAGCACAACAGGACCAATGGTGGGTTAAATACGGGTGGCTATTAATGGGTATCCTTGTTGGTGTTGGTGCTAATGAAATAACAAATTAGGAGATAAGTATGTCAACATTTAGACAAAAACTAGAAACCATGTCAGGCGAAAGTGTTAGTACTTCAGATCATGAGAATGAATACAAAACATGGGTTAAAGATTCAGTTGATGAATTTCTTGCAGATGTAGCAACTCAAAATAGTTCTCTCCACGGCGGACTTATAGTAAATTCTGGGGATGCTGAGTATGCTTCTCTTGTAGATTTATTACCAGGAGATAATGCCAGAAAAGCATCTATACTAAAATCAGGTTCTTTATATATTAAAAATGACCATAACGGAAGAGGGGTATGTGATCAAGCAGGCTACAAAACAAAAACAAACTGTGAGGCCAATGGCGGCACATGGGATGCAAATAGAAAGTTCTTTGTAGTAAACGATGGAGTTATTTATAAATTTGTAAATGTTAAACAATTAAATTTATTTTATCACAACGTTGTTAAGGGTGCTTCTTTAAAACATTTAAATCATGTACAAACAAGTGATCCAACTTCAAAAAGAGCAGCAAAAATTACAAAAATGACTACTGATAAAACAGCAGACATTGCAGTATTTGCAGGAGATGCAAATGCAAACTATACTTCAAACCTTTTAGCTGACCCAATTAGATTAGAGGATGCATATCAAAAGAAAAAAGTAGTATCATAAATTATTATGATGCTCCAATGGAGTAAAATAAAAGTATTTTTATTGAAGGTAATTAAAACTATGTTAAATAAAGTAGACAAGAACGCAGTAATTACAGAAGAAGGTCTTTTTGATAAGGCCTTCTCGCATATACTAGCGGTTGAAGGCGGATACGTTAATGATCCGCTAGACAAAGGAGGTGAAACTAATTTTGGTATCACCAAAAAAGTAGCAGAAATGCACGGTTATGCAGGAGATATGAAACTCATGACCGAAAATATAGCTAAGTCGATTTACAAAGCAGACTACTGGGATGTTATCCAATTAGACGCTATAGGAGTAATTTCTCCTGAAATAGCTTTAGAAATGTTTGATAGCGGAGTAAACTGTGGAGTTAGATGGGCTGCTAAATGGTTTCAAAGATCTATGAATTTACTAAATAGAAACGGTACGATGTTTGAAAATCTAGAAGTAGATGGATTCTTAGGACCAAAAAGTATTATGGCTTTTAATTCTTTTAAGGATAAAGATCATAAATACATATTAAAAACTATGAATCTCCTACAAGGAATGAGATATATAAGCATTTGCGAGAGAGATAATAAACAAGATAAATTCTTTCGCGGATGGCTAAGCAGAGTAAAGCTGGAAGAGTAACTAAAATAGGACCTAGGAGCAAGGGTAAACCTGCTACTAGACAAGTCTTAGGAACTGTACGTAAAACTTTAAAGAACGGAAAATGTTCTAAGGGTCAGCTGAGATCTGCTCTTCTTATTTCACAACTATTAGGCGGAGCTAAGTATGAAATGGAAGCTACTTGGGATTGGCTTGTTACTTCTTATGGTACTTCCCTTTATGCAGATATATATTTCCCTAAACATAATTTAGTTGTTGAGTATCACGGACAGCAACATTTTATCTTTCCTAATTTTTTTCATAAAACTAAAAAAGATTTTGATGATGCAGTAGATAGAGACTTTTTAAAGAAAAAGCTACTTAAAAATCATAAAATAAAGCTTATTGAATGGAGGTTTGACGAGCCTTTAACAGAAGAAAAAGCTTTCAGTAAATTAGTCGGTGCAGGGTTTTCTAAAAGTAAACTTAGAAAACCCCAGACTTCTCGTAGGTCTAAACGATCTACTATAACAAGAATATCGCCTAGATCTCGTTAATATCTCTTTTTTTCATTTCCTTTTCAAACTCTTCGGGATACTTATTTACTACAATTGTAGTAAATACACTAACTGACATTAAAACAGTAGATATAATTAATAGTAATTGAACTATGGGTTCTGTTAAACTGTTCCATGCCCCTATTATAGTGCCTATTCCCAATGCCGAACCGTACAGAAAATGTCTGTAGAAAACTACATATTTTCCTATTTTAACTACCATATATGCTCCTTGTATATGTTTCAGGGATTAGCTTTAACACATTTGATTTATTAAATCTTTCTTTTTTACCATACAAAGTACGTTGTCTAGGAGAAGTTATAATTAAAATATCTTCTGCTCTAGTCATTGCTACGTAAAATAATCTACGTTCTTCATCTCTTTCGTCGAATTTAAATGCTGGTAGAGGTAAGACGCCTTCAGCAGCTCCAGATAAATAAACAACTTTAAACTCTAAACCCTTAGAGCCATGTATCGTCATTAATTGAACAGCATTGCTTTTACTTATATGATTATCACTATTTAAATGAACATATTCAATAAACTCTTCATATGTTTTATCATTATAACGCTCAGCAATAGTTAATAATCTATTAATATTAGCTACTCTATCATTATCTCCATCCAAACCATTCTTAGTCCAATGATCTATTATATTAAATTTATTTATAATATTTTGTAAAGTTTTAGATACTGTTTTGTCTTTACATTGATCTAATTCAGACCAAAATTCTCTTGTTTTATTGTGTATTGAAGAAGCATCATATAAAGATATTTTATGCTTAACTGCGGTATGTACTAGATCTGTTAAGGTTTTATCTCCAAATCCTCTGGGAGGAAAATTTAAAATCCTTTCAAATGAAGTATTATCTGCAGTATTATATAATATATTTATAAATGCTAACAAATCTTTTATTTCTTTTCTAGAATAAAAGTTAATTTTATTTGTAACATTGTAAGGTATCTCATACTCTGTCAGCCCATCTTCTAAGGCGTACGCCTGGTGATTAGATCTATATAAAATAGCAATATCAGAAAGTTTTACACCATTTTTAAGCTGTTTTTTAATAGAAAGAGCGATGTATTCTGCTTCAGTATATTCATTCTCAGTATCAATAGTATAAACTTTATGTTTATTATTTTTTCTATTAGCTATTAAATTCTTTTCCACTTTATTATGATTTAATTTCATAACTTCATTAGCTGACTTAATTATATTTGGAGTAGATCTATAGTTTACATCTAACATATAAGTAGTCGCATTAGGAAAATATGTATTAAAGTTGATTATATAATCAACATTAGATCCTCTCCAACCGTAAATAGCTTGATAGTCATCTCCTACTACGCATAGATTTTTATATTTATTAGATAAGATTTTAGTAAGTTCAAACTGAGCTTTATTTGTATCTTGAAATTCGTCAACAAATATATATCTAAATCTATCCGACCACTTATCTAATACATTTACATTTTGTAGAGCTTTTAATGCTAGCACCAATAGATCATCAAAATCAGCACAGTTTTGTTCTAGCAATGTAGTTTGGTAGTCTTTGTAAAATAATGCTAATTCAGCATCATTAACAGTGTCAGACTCTCCTCCTACCACAGTATATTCAATTAAATTATTTTTATTGTCTGAAATATAATTAATAACTTCATTATAGTCTAAGTAAGTATAGTCTGATTTTTTTAATAACTTTTTTATTAATTTCTTCTGATCGGCTTCATCAAATATTGTAAAATTCTTTTTTAGTCCAACCTCTTTATATTCTTCGCGAATTATCTGAGCACAAAATGAATGAAATGTTTTAGCAGTAATCTCTTCTGCGACAGATCCAACTAAATCAGATATACGTTCTTTCATTTCGTTGGCGGCTTTATTTGTAAAGGTTATGGCAAGAATACTAGAAGGGTCTATGCCTAGACTACACATATAAGCAATTTTATGTGTAATTGTTCTAGTCTTTCCTGATCCAGCTCCTGCAAATATAATAGAAGTTCCATCAATTTGTAGAGCTGCTTGCTTTTGAGCGTCACTCAAATTGTTCAATATATTATCCATTATGTTTTCCTTTTCTTTGTTTAAATAAGGGGCGGAGTTTGCCACTTCGCCGCCCCATACTCTTTAAGTGTTTAACTTATCTTTT
>MDSZ01117519.1_pt1 | contig 41899 bp, 39 predicted proteins | sample 811201 | NCBI WGS metagenome assembly MDSZ01 (sample SAMN05326647, study PRJNA326480) | marine metagenome | isolation source: seawater | place: Indian Ocean: North | collected 2010 | reverse complement strand
TTTGCAAGAAAAGGGCTACATCTCTTGGCAAGAAGGTAAAGCAAGAACAATGCAAATAGTTGATGAAATTATAGAAGGTGTACCAATTATGGGTTCAGTTGCGGCTGGTGGTCTTGTGGAAACTTTTGATGATATTCAAGAGGAACTGGATATAAGTTCAATTTTAAAAAGAAAAGATGTTTTTGCCTTGAGCGTAAATGGCGATTCTATGATAGAAGCCTGTATCGCAGATAGAGATATGGTTTTAATGGAACCCGTAAAAAGTCCCTCTGAAGTCAGAAATGGTACAATAGTAAGCGCAATGGTTCCTGGGTTGGGTACCACATTAAAATATTTTTATAAAAAAGGGAGTTTAGTTAAATTACAAGCGGCTAATCCAAATTATGAAGACATAGATATCCCAGCCGATCAAGTTTTAATTCAAGGAAAACTATTGGCAGTCTGGAGAGCCTCCTAGATTTTTTATGAATTTCAATTTAATAAATTTAATAAAAATAAATTTATTATTTCAAATTTATCTTCATAATAGTTAAATCATTGTTATGAAAGATTATTAAGTAATTTTGAATATTTAAAAAAAATGAAAGTTAATAAAATCTGTTGTATTGGTGCTGGATACGTTGGTGGGCCAACAATGGCAATGATTGCAGATAAATGCCAAGATATTCAAGTTAATGTAGTTGATCTAAATAAAGAGAGAATCAGAAAGTGGAATAGCAGCGAATTGGATGATTTGCCTATATTTGAGCCAGGATTGGCTGAAATAATTCAGAGATGTAGAGGAATAAATCTCCATTTTTCTTGTTTAATTGAAGAAAATATTAAAAATGCTGATATGATTTTTATTTCAGTCAATACACCTACAAAAAAGAAAGGTCTTGGAGCTGGAAAGGCAAGTGATCTAAAGTGGGTTGAAAGCTGCGCTAGGCAAGTTGCTTGCTACTCAAATGGACACACCTATGTAGTTGAAAAGAGCACTTTACCAGTAAGAACTGCAGAGGTAATAAAAACTATTCTTGAATCTTCTCAGAATGATAGTGATAAACAAAAAAATCAGGTAACTTTTGATGTATTATCAAATCCTGAATTTATGGCGGAGGGTTCAGCCATTAATGATCTTTTAAATCCTGAAAGAGTTCTTATTGGCGGAGATAATCAAGATGCAATTAATGCTCTTTCTTCAATTTATAAAAATTGGGTTCCAGAAAATAAAATATTGCATACAAATATTTGGAGCAGTGAATTATCAAAATTAACTGCTAATGCTTTTCTTGCTCAAAGAATAAGCTCAATTAATTCAATTTCAGCATTATGCGAGGCTACAGGAGCAGATGTAAAAGAAGTTTCTAGAGCAATAGGATTAGATAGTCGTATTGGCTCTAAATTTCTAAATTCAGGTCCAGGTTTTGGAGGTAGTTGTTTTAAAAAAGATATTCTAAATCTGGTTTATTTATCCGAATATTTTGGGTTATCAGAAGTAGCTAATTTCTGGAATAGTGTAGTGCATTTAAATGATTGGCATCAACATAGAATATCAGAGTTGATTATAAAAAAACTTTTTTCAACTGTAGCAGGCAAAAAGATAGCAATTCTTGGATTCTCATTTAAAGCGAATACAAATGACACAAGAGAATCTGCAGCAATTAAGATTTCAAATGATTTACTTGAGGAAGGGGCAATTTTATACATACACGATCCAAAGGTTAGTTTAGAGCAAATAAAAAATGAATTAACAAAAGAGCCATCTGAAGCTAGTTGGCAAAAAGAAGAAAATATTCAAAAAGCATTAGAAAATGCTGATGCTGGTGTGATACTTACTGAGTGGGATGAATACAAAAATCTTAATTGGAAAAGTATTAGTACCATCATGAGGAAACCTTCGTGGATTTTTGATTCGAGGGCAATAGTTGATAAAGAGCAATTAATGGAAGTAGGTCTTAATATTTGGCAGATTGGTGATGGCTCAATCTAAATAATCTAAGATTAAAATTTTTAAAGTATTTTTTTGGGTTAATTTTTAATCATGAGGAGTAACCATTAGGATTTTTTAACTGCCAATTCCATCCGTCAGTGCACATATCTTCAATTGAATATTTGGGCTCCCAATCTAAAATTGACTTTGCTAGTAAATTGTTGGCGACAATTTTTGCACAGTCACCTTCTCTTCTTCGAGAAAAAATATAAGGGACATCAATTGAATTAACTTTTTTAAAGGTCTTTATTAGTTCGAGTACTGTTGTACCTTTACCTGTTCCAAGATTTATATTATGGAAGTCATTTTGATTATTAAAAAGAAATTCTAGAGCTAATAAATGACCTGATGCTAAATCCATAATATGGATATAGTCTCTTATGGGAGTACCATCTTTAGTTGGCCAATCATTTCCAAAAATTTTTAATTCTTTTGTTTTCTTAATAGCCACTCTTGTTAATAATGGAAAAATATTATTGGGTAAATCTAAAGGGTTCTCACCTATTTCTCCAGATGGATGAGCACCTATAGGATTAAAATATCTCAAATTAATAATTCCCCAGCCTGAATTTTGAGTTTTGTGGATATCATTCAATAATTTTTCAATAACGAATTTTGTCATTCCATAAGGATTAATAGGATTGAGTTTGTTTTCTTCACTTAAAAGATTATTTTTATTAAGTCCATAAATTGTTGCGCTACTACTAAAGACCATCGTTCTACAATTATTTTCCTCCATTACATTTACTAAATTTATAGAGCCATTAACATTATTATTCCAATACTTAAGAGGATATTTGACTGATTCTCTTACTGATTTAAGACCAGCTAAATGTATAACTGCATCTATTGGGGTGTTTTTTTTCTTGGCATTTAAGAAAATCTCATTTAAAAATTCCTTATTTCTAATATCACCTTTAAATAGATCTATGTTAATTTTTGAAATCTTATAGTATTCTTTTGAAAGTTTTTTGAGCTTATTTATTGCTAACTCGTCACTATTAATAAAAGAATCGATAATAGTAATTTTATAACCTTTAGATAAAAGTAATAGTGCAGTATGAGTGCCTATAAAACCTGCTCCTCCAGTAATTAATATGTTTTTGCACATTAAAATTTATACTTTTTAAAAATTGTCTCCAAAAATTACTTTAATAAATAACTTTTGTAAAGATTAAATAAGTAATAATTTATATTTAAATAAATCTACAAAACTTATATTGTATTTAAATGAAGATTTTTGTTACCGGTGCCGCAGGATTTATTGGATTTCATCTTTGTAGAAGATTGATAAGTAGCGGATTTAATGTAATGGGTCTGGATAATATTAATAATTACTATGATATCAATCTTAAAAAATCAAGATTAAATTTATTGCATGAAATAACTAAAAAATCTAATGGTAAATGGGAATTCAAAAAAGGTGATTTAGTAGATAAGGATTTAATTTTTAAAATATTTAGTACTTTTCAACCTGAGGTTGTTGTAAACCTTGCAGCCCAAGCAGGTGTTCGCTATTCAATAGAAAATCCAGCTACTTATATAAATTCAAATATAGTAGGTTTTTCAAATATTCTTGAGGCTTGCAGGAAAAATAAAGTTAGGAACCTTATCTATGCCAGTAGCAGTTCGGTATATGGAGGCAATAAAAAATTACCATTTTCTGAAAAACAATGTGTTGACCACCCTGTAAGTCTTTATGCCGCCACAAAAAAAGCTAATGAAATATTGGCTCATTCTTACAGCCATTTATATAATATTCCCTCAACTGGTCTAAGATTTTTTACCGTTTATGGTCCATGGGGACGTCCAGATATGGCACCTATGATCTTTGCAAATTCAATAATTAATAACAAACCTATAAAAATATTTAATAATGGAGAAATGTCTAGAGACTTTACTTTTATTGATGACATTATCGAAATCTTAATGAGATTATTAGATAAACCAGCAAAAAATGATCTTTCTTTTGATTCTTATGAACCTAACCCATCCTCAAGTTGGGCTCCACATCAAATTTTCAATTTAGGTAATAGCAAAGAAATTCGTTTGCTAGATTTTATTTATTTGCTAGAAAAAATGATTGGCAAAGATGCAGTTAAAATTTTTGAACCGATGCAAAATGGAGATGTTAAATCAACTCTTGCAGACTCTAAAAAAATTGAAAATTACATCGCATATAAGCCAAATACATCTCTGGAGAAAGGTCTAAAAAAGTTTGTAGAATGGTATAAAAAATACTATTAAATTTATAAAATTTTAACTTCATTTTTATTTTTTAAAGAATAGGTTATAATCCAAGATCAACTATTGCTGAAATAAATCTTTTCTTCCTAAAGTAATGATAAATCGAAAAGGCATAATTCTTGCAGGGGGTAAGGGGACTAGGTTAATGCCATTATCTAATGCTATTAGTAAACAATTGATGCCTGTTTATGATAAACCTATGATATATTATCCACTTTCAACTTTAATGATGAGTGGGATACGTGAGTTTCTTTTAATATGTAATAAATGTGATTTAAAAAGTTTTAAAAAGTTACTAGGAGATGGTTCAGAAATTGGAATTTCAATTTCATATGAAATTCAGAAAAATCCTGGAGGAATTGCTGAAGCATTTTTGATTGCAGAGGATTTTTTGGAAGGATCTCCTTGTGCTTTAATACTTGGAGATAATTTATTTTATGGAGATAATCTTGCTAATCAATTGCAACAAGCTAATCGGGATTTTAAATATTCAACTATTTTCGCATATGGTGTAAATGACCCTAGTAGATATGGAGTTGTTCAATTTGATTCAGAAAATCATGCTATTAAAATTCAAGAGAAACCATTACATCCAGAAAGTAATTTTGCAGTAACTGGGGTTTATTTTTATGATAATAAAATTGTTGAATTTGCAAAAACTCTGAAGCCTTCTGATAGGGGAGAATTAGAAATCACTGATATAAATAACATATATCTTTCAAAAAGATTACTAAAGGTAAATGTTTTAGGTAGAGGTATAGCTTGGTTAGATACAGGTACCTTTGACTCATTAATTGAAGCAGGGACTTTTATTCAGACTTTGGAAAAGAGACAAGGTTTAAAGATATGTTGCCCAGAAGAAATTGCCTGGAGAATGGGTTGGATAAATGATTTACAACTTGTTCATTTAGCTAAATCTATGAATAGTAATTATGGAGAATATTTAATGAATTTAAAAACGATTGTATAATTTACAAATTAATAAAATATTTATGAATAAAGAAAAGCTAATCAATAATAATGGTGATGTTCTAGAAGGTCCTTTAAAAATTATTCCTGAGATTTTTTATGATAAAAGAGGTTACTTTTATGAGAGTTGGAATCAATTAAAATTCCAAAAATTAATTTCTTCAAATGTGGATTTTGTACAAGATAATCATTCTTTTTCCAAAAAAGGAACTTTGAGGGGACTTCATTATCAACTACCCAATATGCCTCAGGGAAAACTAATAAGATGCACTTCAGGTTGTATATATGATGTAATAGTAGATATAAGAAAATCATCAACTACATTCGGAACATGGTTTGGATGCGAACTTAGTGATGAAAATAAAATTCTTTTGTGGGTACCTGCAGGCTTTGCTCATGGATTTTTAACTTTGAGTAATGATGCAGAAGTTCAATATAAAACCACTCATTTTTGGAAAAAGGAATTGGAAAAAACCATAATTTGGAATGATTCAGAAATAAATATTGAATGGCCTATATATAAAACTAATTTAATTAATCCGATTCTTTCAGAGAAAGATTCCATGGCGGATAAATTTTTAATTAAAATTGAAAAAGGAGAAATTTTTTAGTGAGAATTCTTCTGACTGGTGCTGATGGTCAACTAGGAAAAGAGATTATCAAAAATACTCCTGATTATGTTGAACTCATTGCCATGTCTAAATCAGAATTTAATTTATATGATTTACAAAAATGTAAAAATATGGTTTTTCAAATAAAACCTGATTGGATTATTAATGCAGGTGCTTATACTATGGTTGATCTAGCTGAGAAAGAAAAAAGAAAAGCTCTTATTATCAATGGTAAGGCACCTTTAGTTTTGTCAGAGGCATTAAAAGAAATTGGGGGTAAACTTCTTCAAATAAGTACCGATTATATTTTTGATGGCAATCAAACCTCGCCCTACCAAACTGAACAAGATATTAATCCTATAAATTATTACGGATTCACTAAGGCTTTTTCTGAAAAAGCTATAAAAAAATTATTGATGCCAACAAAGCAAGGAATTATTTTAAGAACAAGTTGGTTAGTTGGAACAACAGGTAATAACTTCTTAAAGACCATGCTAAAAATGCATGCTGAAAGAGAAATTATAAAAGTTGTTAAAGATCAAAAAGGATGTTTAACAACAACTTTATCTTTATCCAAAATATGTTGGAAAATTATTTTTCAAGACTCTAGAAGAATTTTTCCTTACAGATATCAATCTATTTTGCATTGGTGCGATCAAGGAGTTACAAGTTGGTATGAAATTGCAGAGACGATTGGTGAAATTGGAAAAAATATAGGAGTTTTAAAAAAGAATGCAAAAGTAATACCTATTAGTACATCAGAATATCCAACAGCTGCAAAAAGACCTAAATATTCTGTATTAGATTGTGAAACTACAAAAAAATTACTTAATGTGGAATCTAGAAATTGGAAAGATTCATTAACAGAATTAATGTATGAAATTTAGAGATTTTTCATGGAAATATAAAACTTGTATAGTAAAATTTAAGCTAAGGAAGTTTAAGTAATGAGTTACATAGATAAAATTTTTAGTAATAGAAAAAAAATATTAGTAACTGGGGGAGCAGGCTTTATTGGTAGTGCTTTAATAAGAAAATTATTAAAATATAGTAGTTTAATAATATTAAATATTGACAAGCTTTCTTATGCGAGTGATCTATTCTCAATTAATAAATTATTAGATGATAAAAATATTGCAAAAAGATATAAATTCCTAAAAATAGATCTTTATAATTTTAAAGAAATAAGAAAAGCTTTATTTGATTTTGAGCCAGATTTGGTTTTTCATTTAGCAGCAGAAAGTCATGTTGATAAATCTATCTTAGATCCAAGTATTTTTATAAAAAGTAATATAGTTGGTACTTTTAATTTATTACAATCTTCACTTGAATTTTATGAAACCTTGAGTGACATAAAGAAAAAATTTTTTAGATTTCATCATATAAGCACTGATGAAGTATTTGGTTCTATTGAAGACGATAAATTATTCCATGAGAAATCTTCCTATGATCCTAGGAGTCCTTACTCAGCAAGCAAAGCCTCTAGCGATCATTTAGTAAGAGCATGGAGTCATACATATGATTTGCCCGTTATCTTGACAAACTGTTCAAATAATTTTGGTCCATGGCAATTTCCAGAAAAATTAATACCTAAAGCTATTACAAATGCCTTAAGAGGAACAAAAATTCCCTTATATGGTGATGGATTAAATGTGAGAGATTGGCTTTATGTTGACGATCATGTGGAAGCCCTATTGTTATCAGCTAATAAAGGAACTATTGGGGAAAGTTACTGTATTGGAAATAACAATGAAAAGACAAATAAAGAAGTCCTTTTTGAGATATGTAATATTTTAGATGAACTTAAACCTGCAAAAGGAAGTTATTTCAACCTTATAAAAGAAGTAAAAGATAGGCCTGGTCATGATAGACGTTATGCGATAAATCCTCAAAAGATACAAAATCAACTAAATTGGATACCAAAATATAACTTTAGGCATGGTTTAGAGAAAACTATTAAGTGGTACATAGATAATCATTCTTGGTGGGAGAGTAAAAAATGAACAATTTTTTTAAAAAATATTTGAAGATTAATATTTTAATATCGCAAATAAGTAGATTGTTCTGGTCTGATAATTATTGGCCAAGAAGGTCAATTTTATTAATTTTAGATACATTAATAATCTATTATTTATGCAATTTTGCAGATATTATTTTTAAACCAGAAAGATCAGTCTCAATCGAATATATAAGTATATTTTTAGTGTTTGTTTCCTTAATTGTATATTTTCTAACGGATCATTATAGAGGAATAACAAGATACGAAAGTAGTTTAAATTTTTACAAACTTTCTTTCATAAATACTTTAATCATTTTTATATCATTTTTCTTTTTGGTAATTAGTGGTGGAATATCTTTTAATTCAAAATTTATATTCTCACTTTTGTTTCTGATGAACGTCTTAGTTGGAGGGATTAGATTTATTTTAAGAGATATTTTGCTGGTTTTAAAAAATAATAAAAACAAAAAAAGAATATTGATATACGGAGCTGGAGAAAGTGGATTAAGAATAGCTCAATCTATGAGATACTCGAAAAAATTTAATATCAGTTATTTAGCTGATGATAATAAATTTTTCAAAAACCAAATTATCAACAATATAAAAATTATTTCTGGGAATGAAATCTATAGAATATGTAAAGATAAATTAATCGATGAAATCTGGCTTTCAAAATCAAAACATCAGGATTATAAAATCAAGGAAATTCTAGAAATTATAAATAAAAATGATTTTTCAAAAATTAAAGTTTTAAAGGTTCCCTCATTAGAAGATTTGCCATTTAATCAATTTAATAGAGATACATTTACTTCTATTACAACTTCTGATTTATTGAATAGAAAAATTGTAAAACCAGATTGGGGAATTATACAAAAAGGCCTAAATGATAAAGTCATTTGTATTAGTGGTGGTGGGGGTTCTATTGGATCAGAACTTTTAAGGCAACTTACAAATATAAACCCAAAAAAAGTAATAATTGTTGAAAATAATGAATATAATTTATATAAAATTAAGGATGAAATTGATAAAGAGTATCCAGACTTTTTGGAGAGAATAAAAACTTTTCTTGGAGATGTTGGTAATAAAGAATTTATTAATAATGTTTTTAAAAGATTTAATGTAGATATAGTTTTCCATGCAGCCGCCTACAAACATGTTCCTATTCTTGAAGAAAATTCTAATATTGCAGTAAGAAATAATATTTTTGCAACTAAAAATATTTGTGAGTTATCAATAGCTAATAAAGTATCTAATTTTATTTTTATTTCGACAGATAAAGCAGTTAGGCCATCAAGTCTTATGGGAGCCACAAAGAGAGTAGCAGAAATGATAATTCAGGATTTTTCAGATAAAAATATTGACTCTAATACAAATGTCAATACTAAATTTTCAATTGTTCGTTTTGGTAATGTATTAGGATCATCTGGTTCAGTAGTACCACTTTTTCAAAAACAAATAAATACTGGAGGACCCCTTACAATTACTCATCCAGAGGTTACAAGGTTCTTTATGACTATCCCAGAAGCAGCGCAATTAGTTCTTCAAGCATCTTGCTTATCATATGGAGGAGATTTGTTTTTATTGGATATGGGTAAACCTGTAAAAATTCTTGAACTAGCAAAACAGATGATTAAATTAAATGGTTTAAATATAAAAAATTCTAAAGATGACATATCAGGTAATACTATTGAAATCCTTTACACAGGATTAAGGCCAGGAGAAAAACTATATGAAGAACTATTGATTGACTCAGTTAATGAAAAAACAGTTCATCCAAGAATTTATAGAGCTTATGAACCGAAAATTAATTCTTTAGATCTTCAACAAAAACTTCTAAATTTAGAATCTAGAATTGATGACTTTAATGATTGTGAAACAAAGAAAATTTTAAAACAACTTGTTCCAGAATGGATAAATTAATTAGTTATATTTCTGCGAATTAAACATACTCTAAATTATTCACTAATTATCTGATATAGACTATAAGTAGATACTATTCCTTGAATAGGCGAAGAAATTTCTTGAATAATTTCATTTGCTATATTTAAACCACTTTTGCCAATATAAATTACATCTCCATCTCTTAGTAAAGGATTCTTATATGAATTTCTTGAGGCATTAATATTTAATTTAAATTTTCGTTTATCTAATTCACCATCACCTTTATATCTTATGAAATTTACTTTGCCTTTAATAATCTTTGGACCGCCAGCCATCTGTATTGCTTCTACTAAACTTGCATTTTTACTAATTTTTAGAGCTCCAGGATTTTCAACTCTACCTCCCAAATAAATATTTATGAATCTTGGATTTAAATTAGATTTAATTGCTTTAGATACTTGTGATAATATTTCGCCTTTACCTTTGTTTAATAGAATGAAATCTCCATCAAAAATCCTAATATTTTGTGAATCATTTTTTAAGTTTAAAGTTTCAAGAAGATTTACGGAAGTTTCAATTTTACCACCTCCATTTGTAAGGCTATTTTTTCTAATAATTCTTATATTTGTCAAATCGGCTTGATGAGTTATTCCGCCACTTTTCCGTATTCCATCAAAGACAGATGGAAAATAAATGCTTTCATTACTAAAATCTTTTGTTTGTTCTCCTGAGCTTAAAAATGTATTAGCATCTTGCTTATAAAAGCTTTCAATGTTTCCAATATTAGTATTCTTAGATTTAACTCCAAGGGATCCTGGTAAGATATGGAGACCAGGAAATAATACTTCTCCATCAACATATATTTTTACTGGTCTATAGCTTTTTATCTTTACTTGGACTTCAGGATTTTTTACAAATTTTGAGAATTCTATATTCAAAATATTTGCTAACTCAGTTATAGTTAAGCCTTCTACATAAATATTATTAAGTCTTTTTAAATTAATAATGCCTTCTCCATTTATTGAATAAATTCCATTTAGTTCTTTAGTCTCTTCCCTAACCTTGATGGCAATTATGTCTCCAGGTCCCAATATATAAAAATTTTGATTAGGAATATTTTTAATGTACTCATTATTAGGTTTAACTAAATTTTCTTGAGATTTTAATGGCAAACTATAAAAACTTTTTAATATAAATAAGGAACTTATTGGAATAAGTAATAAATTTATAATCTTTAATTGATAATCAAACATTTTAAATCCTATCATTTTAAATTTACTCATTATTCAAGATTATAAGATTGTCTATTCTTCTTTTTGCTAAAGATAATTTATTTTTTAAATCTGAAATCTGGCTATAGTTATTCACTCCCAACTCAACAATCAATTGTATATCTGTAAATTTATGAATATTTTTAAGGTCACTAAGAAACTCAATCTTTGATCCTTTTAGGTTATCTTGAAAAACTTCTAAAATTAATTTTGAAATTTCATTTTTTATTTTTCCAAGACCAATAATTGCGATAGATTTTTTTGAAGTTGAAACTGCTGAATTTATAAGTAAAATTAAATCCTCTTCTAATCTATCCTTTTTTCTTGTTTTCAATTCAATAAAGCTATTTACTCCAAAAGTTTGTTTTAAAGAATTGATACTATATAAGATACCACTTTTATAATCTCTATATGTTGAAAATATTAAACCTAAAAAACTACTGCCCAAGAATCCAATAAAAATCATAAGTGTTCTATTCGGGGCTACAGGAAAAGGGTATAGAGTGGGGTTAGTAATTAATTTCCAAGGATCTTTTTCTTTCGTATTTTCTAAAGATAGTAAGCGATATTGGTTTTCCATTCTGTCTAAGGTAGCTTTATCTTTCATCTCCTCAATTAGAAGTCTTTTGTATTCTAAAAGTACACCTTTAGGTCTTCTCGAAGATTCAATAATCCCTTCCGCACTAAATCTTTGTACTTCTATGATATCTTTAGCTGATTTTTTTAGAATGATATTTAAAACCTTTTTTTTATCTAAGAGTCTTTGAATAGTTTTATCATTTTCTTTAAAAATACTTCTTGCGTTGGATAACTCACTCTCAACATTTGAAATCTGTTCACAAAGAGTACACTCTTTTTCATCTCCATCATTTGAAATTAAATCTTTTACAAATATCATTAATTTATATGGATCATCTTCAATATCATCAAAACGTTTTGTTTTGATATCTATTTGTCTAATGGTCTCTTCAGCTATTCTTCTTTGCTGTTCAACATTTGTTATCAAAGTAAAAGGTAAAGTTTGCTCCTCATTATAATCATCAGTTACTGGAGATGGCATTAAACTCAAACCATACTTTAATCCAAATTCTTGACTAGCTGCAATTGATTCTAAACTACGTTTTGAAAAGTTATCTATTTGTTCTTTGTAGAATTTCAATCCAAGCTCTAATTTTCTTCTTTCATCTTTTCTTGAGTAATCTTGATAACTTTTTGAGATTTTTTCTAAAACAGGCAAAATGATATCTTTATCCTTATCTCTATAAACTATATTTAAAATCGAAGTACCTTTTTCAAGTCTAAATGTAAAATTTTTCTTCCAATTCTTAAATCTTAATTTTATTTCTTTACCTTTTTTAATTGATTTTTCTTTTTTAACAAACTCTAAAACATTTAATAGAACTGATGGACTTTTTAGAATTCCAATATCAGTTTTTAAATTAGAATTAGTACTTTGGGTTGCTAAATCTAATAAAGATAAACCTGATCCACTATTTATATTTAAATTACTTAAAGCGGATAAACCGGAAGCTTTATTATTATCAATAACAATTTGAAATTCTCCCTCATATATTCTTTTGGTATTAAAAGCAAATAAGGAACTTAATAATATTCCTACCAGAGAAAATTTTGCTATCGTAAACTTGTATCTTTTTAATGATTTAATAAACTCTATTAATTCAATCTCATTATCAGAACTTTCTATACTCATTTATATTTATACTTGTATTTTTAATTAAATATATCAAAAAATATTTAACAATTAAAAGCTAAAAGTTATTAATTTTACATTTAGTTTTTAAGGAAAAGGGGATGCAAATTTTTTATTGATGAATGTACCTGCTATGAAAATTGAAAGAAATCCAAAAACTAGGGATTTAAATCCAAACAGGTAATATATTAAAGCTAATATTGTGCTTGAAAAAATATAAATAGAAGAAACCTTAGAATGTGACCATCCCTTAAGTACAAGTCTTTGGTATAAATGTAATTTATGTGCTTCAAAAATATTCTGACCTGATTTATATCTAGCAATTAAGCATGTCATCGCATCCAGAAATAATGGTCCCGCAATTAGAATCAATGCTATAGAAAGTTGAATATCTTCAGCATTAACTAATATGCTTATGTATATTAAACCTAAAAACATACTCCCAACATCGCCCATAAATATTTTTGAAGGACTCCAATTAAAATTTAAAAAAGCCAATAAAGGCCCTAATGTTAAAAAATAAATATTTGATACATAAATAGATCCAATCAAAAGAACTGGGATCATTACTCCTGCTAAAAGACCATCTATACCATCCATAAAATTGATAAAGTTAATTAAACCTGTAGATCCAATGACGATTAAAATAATTAATAAAGAAGAGAATAAAAAACTTTGTTTTTCTAAGAAAGAAAAGTTTATATCCATAATACTTATTAAAAAAATTACTGATAAAAATTGAAAACAATAGCGAATTTTAGATGATATATTTAAAATGTCATCCAAAAAACCAATAATTGCTAAAGGTAAAAATATAAGAAATTTATAACCTACAAAATATAACGATAATAATGAGGAGATAGTTGCAAATACTAAACCACCAGTTGTTGGTTTGGGGAATTTATGGGAGCTTCTAATTATTGGGATATCTATTATATATTTTGCTATAAATGGGATATAAAATTTATAAGATAAAAAAGTAATTAAAAAAGATGAGATAGTTAATACAAAAGATAGGTAGTTAGGAATTAATATTTTCATTTTTTTCTATGGCATAAATTTATTAATTTAAATTTTAAAATTACCTCATCATAGATATAAAATCATAAAAACCATTTTTATCAGGCTCCCAATTCAATTTATCTATAGTATATTTTGGATCTATTTGTAAGTTGCCAAATATTTTACTAACCTTCTTCTTATTTAAAACTATTCTAATAAAAAACAAAAGAAGCGGTATTGGAATTGCAAATAGTCTGGGCTTCTTTTTAATCGAATTATACATTTCAATCAATATTTGACTAATAGAGAGATCATTTCCATCAGAAGCTAAAAAAATATTTCCAGGTGCATTTTTATGGTCTATACAAATTATTATTAATGATGAAATATTACTAAGGCTAATTAGTGATCTTTTATTATTAATATTTTTAAGAGGTAAGGGTAAGCCGCTTTTAACAAGTTTTTTGAGAGTTTTTAAATTCCCTTTTGGGTTCCTTCCATATATAAGAGGTGGTCTAATAATAACTAATTCAGATGAACAGTTTTTGAATAATTTTGTTAGTGCTAATTCAGCTTCAAGCTTTGTTTTCCCATAATTATCTTCTGGATTAGATTCACTATTATTATTGAATGGTTTGTTTATTAATGTACTTTCTCCATTTACTTTTATGGAACTTATAAAAATAAATCTTTTAACGCCTTTTTCTATTGATTGTCTAGCAAGATTTAAAGTTAAATTAACATTTATAGATCTAAAATGATTTAGGGAGTTCTTTTCTGAGTTTGATTTTAAATGTGTTAGAGCAATGCAATGTATAATGCAATCAACATTTTCTAAAACCTTTCTAAAATCAGTTTTTTCATTTATGCTTGAAATTACTTTATTTGAATAATTCTTATTTTTATTTAAAACATTTTGGGGTTTTCTGGTTAAAGCTACAATCTTAAAATCTTTATCTAGAAGATTAGTACATAAATTTTCTCCAAGAAATCCTGAAGCACCAGTAATTAATACCTTTTTTTTTGGTTTGGTTCTTACCATGAATTTAAACTTTAACGTTGTTTCTTAAAGAGCTTAATATTTTATTTACAGCGTTTGAAGGAGAATATTTTGTAAGTGCTAGTTTTTTTGATCTTTTTTCAATTCCAGTTAATTCCTTTTCAGATAAGTTTGTCAATTGATTAGCTAAATTTTTAAATTCTAATATCTCTTCTCCCGAATAACAAAATCCCAATTTATTTTTGACTATTATTTTTTCAAGATCTGTTCCTGGATTAATTCGAGCAAGTATTGGTAAACCTGCCAATAAATACGTTAAGAATTTGCCTGGAATATTATGGGACATATGTCTAGGATCTAATGCAATCAAACCAAAATTACATTGCCTAAGCAAGTCTGTGATTTCTTCGGAAGGCAATTCAGGATAAACTAAAGTGTTATTTAATTCTAATTTCAGGGAAGTATTTAATAAACGATCCCATTCGGAACCCCGACCAACAAAAAGGAAACCAATATCATCTCTTCCTTTCATCTCATAAGCTAAATTAATAAGAAAATCCATTGATTGTGCGATTCCCATATTGCCGATGTAGCAAAATATTTTTCTTCCTTTTAAATTTGTTTTATTTATTTTTAAAGAACAAGGTTTTGGATTAAGTTGCTCAGATTGCCAATTCTCTAAAACTTCAATTTTTCTTGATTTTTTAGCCCACTTATATACATATTTAAGATTCGATTCTGTTTGAACTCCAATCGTATCTGCTGTGAAATATTGAAGATTTGCAAAAAATTTGAAAAAGTAATAAGTTACAAATTTTTTCATTAATCCTAAGTCTACTGCCCACTCTGGAAATATATCTCTCAAGATTAGATAAGCATGAAATTTTTTGAATATTTTTAAAAGAAAAACTAAAATCCCATTAAAAATTGTTGGAGAATACCAGACTAATATATTTACTTCCTCATCTCTAAGGGGTTTCCTAAGGAAATAACTAAAAATTATCAAAGGATCAATGATTTCAGATAATGTTCTGAGAAAGTAATTTTTTTGTACTGTTATTTTAGGTATCCTAATTATTTTCAGATTATTATAGTTTTCTGCGTACGTTTTAGTTCGTATTCTTGTAGGAGCAATTACTAATGTTTTAATTTTTCTAGAAGCAAATTCTTTTGCTAAGTGACTTAATTGAACAGCCGCTGAAGTGTTCTGCGGAGGAAAATGATTAGCAATTATTACTACTTGCATTCTTAAAAGAAGTTTGTGATTTTTGTTCTTAAAGCATTAATAACGACAGATGAAGGAGAAAAATTCTCTTCAAGTTGATATCTTGCTTCCCATTTCATACTTACTGCAGTTTCAACCGAGTTGATTATATCTTCAATTTCCAGACCAGATACAATTGTCGCTCCACTTTCTAATGTTTCTTGTCTCTCAGTGGCCATCCTTAAACTTACATTAGGGACTTTATAAAACAATCCTTCTTCTGCAGCTGTTCCTGAGTCGGATAAAACACAAAATGATTCTTTTAGTAGTTTATTAAAGTCATAGAATCCTAGTGGATTTATAAAAGTAACAGTATCAGGCAAATTAATTGTTGAAACTTTTGATTTAGTTCTCGGGTGCATTGGATATATAACTTTTTTACCAAATCTATAAGATAATTCTGAAATAGCTTCAATGATGTTTTTTAAATATTTTGGATTATCTACATTTTCGCTCCTATGAGCTGTTATTAAAATATATTCTTTAGGTTTTATCGCTAGTTCATCTAAGATTTTACTATGGTCAATAGAGTCTTTAAATTGTCTCATCACCTCAAATGTGGTATTCCCTGTGACAATTATTTTGCTTGGATGTATGCCTTCTCTTAAAAGATTTTCTCTGTGATAATGATTGTATGGAAGGAGAATATCACTTATGTGATCAATTAAAATTCTATTACGTTGTTCAGGCATACGCTTATCCCATGCTCTGAGTCCAGCTTCCATGTGAAATATTTTTATTCCTCTATTTGATGCAGGTAAAACTGATAATCCACTGTAAGTATCTCCAAGTATTACTAATGCTTCTGGGTTGATCTTCTCCATTAATTTATCAGTTTGCAGAATTACATCTGAAACCTCATTAGAATAACTATCAGTTTTAATTTCTAATTGATAATCTGGTTTTCTCAACTTTAAATCTTCGAAAAAGAATTCTCTCAATTCAGGAGTGAAGTTTTGACCTGTATGAACCATAGTATGTTCAAAATTCAGTTCATCTAACTTTTTTAATGTTCCATACATCTTTATCATTTCTGGTCTCGTACCAAAAATTGTCATTACCTTCATAATCTCTCGAAAGTTGGAATTATATCCCTTGATTATAGATTGTGATCAGGAAATAATTTAACTTCAGGAAGAGGCATTATAAATTTCCCCCCTTTTTTAACATATTCTTTATTTCTTTTATAAATCTCATTAATGAAACTCCAAGCAAATACTAAAATATAATCAGGAGGATTTTTTTCTTTAAGAACTTCTCTCGAATATATCTTAATGTGTGATCCAGGTGTAAAATATCCTGTTTTTGATGGATTATCATCAATTATATAATCAAGAATTGAAGTATCAATCCCACAAAATTGTATTATTGTATTAGCTCTACCAGAAGCACCATATCCTGCAATCTTGTAGCCTTTATTTTTGAGATCTAGAAGAAAACTATTAAGCTTTTGCTTTGTTGAATTAATTTTTGCGCTAAATATTTTGAATGTTTCATAATTGTCATATTTCTTTGTTAACTCCTCTCGCTCTAAATTAATAACTGCTTTTGTGGGGTTGTTATACTTGCTCCCAAATTTAGTTACATAAAATCTAATTGACCCTCCATGAATTGGTATTTTTTTTATATCAAATACATTCATATTAAATTTGTTGAAATGATTTTTTGCGGAAAGAAGCGAATAGTAATAAAGATGTTCATGATAAATCATGTCATATTGAAATTCTTCAAGAACATTTCCTAAATAATGAACTTCGAAAATAAAAATTCCATCATCATTTAGAGCAAGCTGAATAGCTTCTGTTGTATTGTTTATCTCAGGGATATGCGCGAATACATTATTCGCCATAATAATATCAAGTTTGCCAAATTTGCTAACTATTTTTTTAGCTAATTTAACTTGAAAAAAATCATTAAAAAGTTTAAGTTCTTTATTATTTATCTTTGAAATAATATTTTTTGCAGGATCCACACCAATTACTGTTTTTATGCCTTGATTTAATAAAGGTTTAAGAAGTACTCCGTCGTTACATCCAAATTCAAGAACTTTAGCTTCTGCAGGGTCGTCCAGAAATCTTTTGGATATTTCTCTTGCATATTCAGTAAAATGAGACTTAAGAGTATTAATAGAGGAAGATCTGTAGAAATAATCTGAAAATAATTTTTCTGGTGAAATCTTATTTACGACTTGCACCATAAAGCACTCATTGCAGAAACAAACTTGAAGAGGATACTTTTTTTCGATTTCGAATTGAGCTTGTTTTAAAAAAGCACCAGCTAATGTCACTTCTCCAAAATTAATAACTGGTGAAATATTCTTAGAATTACAAAATGAACAAGAAAATTTATTGCTACTTTTCACTGCCATGATAATTACCTTTTAAGATATAAATTTTTTAATATAATCATCTTTCAGGAGAATACTTTTTATATCAGAAACATTTAGTCTATCAGTATTGTGTGATGTGTAATCTTCCGACTCTGATATCTTCTCTTTTCCTTCAGTAAAAAATTGTGAATAATTAAGCTCTCTATCATCAGGAGGTATTCTATAAAAATTATTGAATTCTTCTACTCTTGAGATTTCTTGCCTTGAAATTAGAGACTCATACAATTTTTCTCCGTGTCTAGTTCCTATTATCTTAATGGGATTATCTGCATTAAAAATTTGCCTTAACGCATTTGCTAAATCATATATTGTGCAGGCTGGGGACTTCTGCACAAAGATATCTCCGGAATTACCTTCTTCAAATGCAAACATAACTAAATTTACTGATTCCTTCAATGACATTAGAAATCTTGTCATAGAGGGATCAGTAATTGTGATTGGCTTGTTATTTAGAATCTGAGAAATAAATAATGGTATCACTGAACCTCTAGAACACATTACATTTCCATATCGTGTAGCGCAAATTTTGGTGTCGTTTTTATCAAGTGTCCTGGTTTTACTCAACATTACTTTCTCCATTAAAGCTTTGCTCATTCCCATAGCATTGATAGGATAAACAGCCTTATCAGTACTTAAAAGAATTAATTTCTGAACATTGCCTAATATGCATGCTCGCATCACATTCTCTGAACCAAGAATATTCGTTTTTATTGCTTCTAATGGATAAAATTCACAAGAAGGTACCTGCTTTAGAGCTGCTGCATGATAGACAAAATCAACATCCTTTACTGCATTGAAAACAGATTGGTAATCTCTTATATCACCTAAGAAAAACTTAAGGTTAGCGTTATTGTACTTTAGTCTCATTTCCTCTTGTTTTTTCTCGTCTCTACTAAAAATTCGAATTTCTTTGGCATTTTTACTTAAAAACAGATCTACCATTTGATTACCAAAAGATCCTGTACCTCCTGTGATTACAATTTTTTTATTTGAGAAATCCATATTTTTCGATATTCAAATGATCTTTTAACATTATTTCTATCATTTCATCCCAACAAAGTGGAGAGAAACCAGTAGTATCTCTAAATTTTTCTGATGATAATGACCTGTCAATAATAGGTCCTTCAACTGGCACCGTTTTTAAATTCAACTTATATTTTAGCGCTACAATCGAAAGAAGTTCATATTTTGATATTGGATTTGAAGAAATGTGATACAAACCAAATAAATTTTTATTTTTTAGAATATGTTGATTAATTATATCAGCTAAAATTATTGTAGGAAATCCACTAAAGATAGATTTCGTAAAACATTCACAACTTTTTTTTTGGTTTAGAAGCCATGATAATAACCCCCTTTTTGAATAAATATCTGGCCCAATTATTGAAGTTCTTATAGTTATGCAATTAGCATCATATACTTCACCAAGAAATTTAAATTTCCCATAATTATCTTTTGCGTTAGGAATATCACTTTCTTTATAAAAACCTTTTAGACCATCGAATACTCCATCAGAACTTATATGAATTAATCTAAAGTTATATTTTTTTGTAAGTAATTGTAGTGTTTTTGGTAAAAATGAAAAGATCTCCAACATTTTAAAAACATCTTCATAATCACTTGATGGCAAAGAAATACAATTAATTACTATTTCTGGTTTAAATATCTCAAGTAAATTTTCTAATTGATTTAAATCATTAATATCTTTTATTCTTTTTAAATTAGATAACTTATCTTGATCAAATAATTTAAGACATTCTTTTTGCCTGTAAGTGCCGAATACAATAAGATTTTTTTGATTAGAGAAGTATCTAAAAAAAGCATTTCCTAAAATACCTGTTGCTCCTAAAATTAATATTTTTTGTTTCATAAATTCTCTCTTGAGAATTTTGAAAAAATTGTTTCTTTTTCTTCTTCAGAAGGATAATTTAGTAAAACTGCCTTATATATACCTTTATAGACAAATAAGCTTCCAGCAGCGGCCCCTATTAATCCAAATCTATTTATTAAATTTTCTAAATCTTCCAAGCAACCAGCTCCTCCAATTACAGTGATTGGAGTCTTTAATTTACTATAAAATTTATCAATCAATTTAAAATCATATCCATTCATAGTTCCATCTTTGTCTACCGAATTAATTATCACCTCCCCTATTGGATTACTTTTTAAAAAATCGATAACATCATCCAGGTTATATTTTGAATTCTTCTTTGCATTATTAGTAACAATTTGGTACTGCTTAAGTAAATTTGATTTTATATCAATAGTTATAGATAAGCTTTGGTTCCCAACTGATTCAGAAAGTTCATTTATGATAGTTAGATCATTAATAAATGCAGAACTTATAGATACTTTTTCAACTCCTAAAGAAATTATTTTTTGCACTTGTTCTTTTGTTTTTACACCACCACCATAAGAAATTGGCATCCTGCATTCTACGGCAATTTTTTCAATTAATTCATAATTTGGTGGTTTAGAATTTACTGTTGCATCAATATCCAGGATAATGAGCTCATCAACAGATTTTTCATTGAAAATTTTGACTGCATTTATTGGGTCGCCAATGTAACGAGGATTTTTAAAATTTGTCGTTTTTACAACTCCGTTATTGTGTATTAATAAACAAGGAATAACTCTAGGGAATAACATCTATAATAATGCAAAATTTTTAAGAACTTTTATGCCATTTATATGACTTTTTTCAGGATGAAACTGTACTCCAAAAATATTATCCTTACATATTGATGAAGTGAAAACTTCTCCGTAAGTTGTTTCTGAAATGCTGTTTTCATAATCTTGGCATTTGTAGAAGAAGGAATGTAAAAAATAAAATTTTGGATTAATCGAGATATCTTTAAACAAAGGATTTTCTCTATTTATATTTATCAAGTTGTTCCATCCAATTTGAGGTATTCTCAGGTTGCCATCCTTGTTAAATTCACTAAAGGAAAGTACTTCTCCTGGTATCCAACCTAATCCTTTTTGTTCCCCTTCCATGCTCTTATTAGCTAGTATTTGCATACCAACGCAAACTCCTAAAATAGGTTTTTTAGAATTAATTACAGCATTTTCAATACTTGGTAAGAGTTCTGATTTATTCAAACTATCCAAAGCATGATCAAAAGATCCGACACCAGGAAGAATTAATTTTGTACATTTTTCAATTTCAACTGGAGATGAAATACAATTTGACTCTATATTTAATCTCCTATATATATTTTTGAACGCAGATATATTTCCTAATCCGTAATTTATTATACCAATCATCGAAATAATCTATTCTCAGCGCCTATAAAGTTAGCTATTTTTGTAGCTAATTTTATTAACCAAAAATTATTTTTATAGTCTCTAAATGTTTTATTCTTTCCTTGTTCTATCTCTTTAAATTCCTCAATCGTCCAATCTAACTTTGAAGCGACATATTCGAAGTCTTGTTTCATAGTCTCTTCATCTAATTCTGGCTTAGATATCTTTTTAAGAGCTTCTTCTCTAGTCATTTGCCCTGTTAATATTAGGCTGCTAAGGTAAGCTCTTCTTTTATCAAAACCAAATTTATTTGGAGTCCAGTATGATTCATAAAACTTTGTAAATCTCGATTCATAATGTTTTTGTTGATAAGGCTCCCAACCAAATTTATCTTTGAGAGTTTTGATAGCATCTTCTTTAAGGAATGGTGCATAATCTAATAGCTTTATAACTTTGATTCCTTTTATATATCTATAAAAGATTCGATATTTGAAAATATCGCAAATTGGGAATGTTTTTAATTTCTTTTCTCCATACAATTTATGAATATGTTTAACATGTCTCATATCCGTCGAAAAATAAGTCCAATCTAGACACTCCCTTACACATTCTGTAGAATTGTTACCCCCTGTAATTACATATTTAAACCCATTTTTTGAGGCAAAATTATAAAGAGCTGAGAATAAACCGAGGTCTTGAGGAGTATCTGCAAAAGGAACTTGAGCTTTAAAAAAAGCTCTCTGCAAATCTTTCATTTCCTCCCAATTTATAACAGTAGTAACGAGATCAAGAGAAAGACCATCGACTATTTTTTCTATGTTTGAAACCCCTAGATCAGAATTCCAACCTGCGTCACAATGAAATAAGAGAGGTCTTAATCCAAATATTTCTTTCGCAACATAAGTGACATATGAACTATCTAGACCTCCGCTAATTCCTATTAAGCAATCATGAGATTTATTTTTACCTTCATTTTTTATTTTCTGAATTAATGGAGATATAGCTTTAATTGAAATTTCACCAGGTTGCCAGTTTGGAGCTATATTTTTTTCAAAGTTAACGCAATAATTACACCATCCTCTGTGATCAAACTCTATCGAAGTATCAGAAGTATCAATAATGCAATTAGTACATATTTTATATTCTCTTTTTTTTTCCATTAGAAAATACTTTTATGGTCTTAATTATAACTTTTTGCTTTATTATTTTTAAAAATTAAATAAATTAAATTTAATTCTCTTAATAATTTCAGTTAAATCATTTAATCTCCAAATCATCATTTGAAGAAAATTACTGTGCTTCGAAAGGCTTAAATTTTTTCCATGTCTTCTATATTTTATAAGGGGCTTATTTATAAAGTTAATATGACCATAGATCTCATTTATTAATCCAATCCAAATATCATGACCCGAGATGTTTTTAGGAAATGGCAAAACGTATTTTTTAGTGAAATTTCTTTTGAAGGCCATGCTGCATCCTAAGTATTTAGATTTGATTACATTATTTAAGAACCCGCGTCTGTAATAACCTCTTTTCTGATAATAATCAAACCCAAGATATTCACCTGATTTATTTATAATGTTTGCTTCAGAGAGACATAAAGAAATTTTGGGATTTTTTTGGAATTTAGCGATAATAGTTTTTACTTTTTTAGGATGCCAAATATCATCTTGATCTGCTAAGAAAATAATATCTTTGGAGGCAAAATTAATAGCTTTTTCAAAAGTTTTATTACACCCAAGGTTTTTTTGATTGATGTAAATTCTAATAAGTCTACTATTAAATTTCTTGATAAGATCTATAGTCTTATCATTTGAGCAATCGTCAACTATAATCAATTCGTCATTAATATTTAATTGGCTCAAGATTGAACTAATTTGCTCTTCAATATATTTTTCGCCATTGTAAGTCGCCATACATACGGAAATATTAAATCGATAGAGGTCCATGATCTTCTAAGTAATCGTTTTTAAAAATAAAATGCTTTTATGGTGAATTAATTTGTTCATTTAATCATACATATTAATGCGTCCTTTATTCCTAACAAAGATTTGTGGATATGCCTAAATCTTTTTTTATCAAATATTAAAATAATTAATAAACCTTTAAATGATGAAACTATTTCTTTTAAAACCCAAATCTTTGGGATGTGTGAAAATTTTAATAATAATATTGGATTCTTAATTTTATAATATGTCCTGAAAGGACTATGCATAATAGTTTTAAAAAAAAGAAGCTGTTTAATTCCATTTCCTATTTTATGTTCAAGAGTTGATTTTGGATCGATATAAATCTGTTCTTTAAATTTAATACATCTAAAACACCATTCTAAATCTACATAATCTAAAAATAAGTTTTCATCAAATAAACCAACTTTATCAAAAACATTTAATTTAATTAAAGATCCAGAAGATATTATTAAACTTACTTTTTTAAGATATTTTTGATTTTTATTATAAGTAAATTCAGCCTGACCATATTTTTTCATAGTTATGGAAGGTATTTCTTTATTGGTATTTGCATCTATGCAAATTGGACCAATAATATTTATATCTTTGCTTAAGCAGGCAGTTAAATTGGATATTAATTCGCCGCTGAAAATACTATCTTGATCAAAAAAGAATGATGCATTAAATGATTGACTTTTTAAATATTTAATAGCCTGATTCTGTGCTTTTGCTATTCCGTAGTTTTTTTTGTTATTTATAATAAGTATTCTTTTATTATCTTGTATTTTTATATTTAGAGAATTATCTGGAGTGTTATTTACTAGAACAACAAAAATATTTAATTTTAAAAGGGTTTTGATTTTTTTAATTAAATCAATTTTATTGGGATAAAAAAGTACTATTACAGCAGAGTATTTGCTTTTCATTTAATCTAATATTCGGATTTAGTTAATAATGAATCCCAGTACCAGCACAAAATATAAATTCCAAATGAGTTTAGTAAAACTGGATTTGTTAGGCTTGTTAATAAATATATAATCATCAAAAATAATTCAAAAGGAGCTTTATAAAAATAAAAACTAAATTTTAGGAGTTTCGGAAAAAGAAAAAAATAATAAGTTAGGAATGCTAATGGCACGCCCATATATCTTGATAAATCTAATAAAGTAATTTCTGTAATTGCAATATCCCTATTAAAACCCATTGTGAAATATTCTGAGCCTAATCCATTTCCAAATAAAAAGTTTAAAATATTTAACTGATTTAAGAAAGATTCGAAATGTAGTGCTTTGGTCATCGTTCCAAAATCTCCTTCGTTAAATAATATTGGGAAAATATAAATTGGAAAAGTAAATGCTGATAACATAATAAGGAAAAATGCAAATTGAAACTTATATTTAAATTTTGAAAACAAATAAAATGTAATTATTAAAATCAAGAATCCAAATAGCATTAAAGCTCTTTGACCAGATATAAATATTGTTAGTGCCAAAAGAATAACTGAAAAATTATTAATATTGCTCTTTTTTGAAAAAAAATCCTCCAACCATAATCCAAAACTTATTAATAATAATGGCGCTGACCCTATCTGGAATTGATATAGAGTTAAATCACCTATTTCTCTGAAACCCACAGTCATATAAGAAAGTTCCCATAATTTCGAAATAAATTGATTTTGATTTATGTCTAAATTCATTCCGGTTGAGATTATTATTATCAGTAAAAAAATTGTATAGATTGAGATTAAAAAACCAACAATTTTAATATGAAGCCTAAAATTTATCTTTAAAAATGATTTAAATGAAACAAGTAAAAGAATTGAAGTACAGAATAAAAGTTGTACAGATTCACTTGTGAATGTATTTGCAAATATTGAATAAATAAATGAATAGAAAAAAAAGGAATAGATTAATAAATGTCCAAATGTGAATCTCAGCTTTAATAATGATTTGTTTAGAAATGCTAAAAATAAAATTATAATAATTAATAATAGAGAAACTTTATTAAAGATAAATGTTGGGAAAAACGCAGAATTGAGAAGTAAGAAAAAAGCGATAATATCTACTCCATTTTTCTGCAAAAAGTAGAAAAATTTTTTATAGAAATTTTCTAAAAGTATTATCATTCTTTGTCCGCAATAGATCTAAAAGCATTTGATGATAAGTACAGTTCATCATAATTACCCTTACCCTTAAGATTACCCTTTTCAAAAAAGAATATATTATCGATATTTTTTATTGTTGAGATTTTATGAGTTATCAAGATAATAGTTAAATACTTTTTAAGTTTAAAGATAGATTCTAAAACCGATTTTTCTGTTAAATTGTCTAAGGAATTAGTCGATTCATCCATTATTAGAATTTTTGCATTTCTATATAAAGCTCTTGCTATTCCAACTCTTTGTTTTTGTCCTCCCGATAAATTTGAACCTGATTCATTAATTAAGGTATTCAAACCATTATCCATATTCGCTACAAATTCTTTTAAACCCGCTATTTGGATAGCATTTTTGATATTTTTTTTATTAATCTTACCTTTAGATCCAAAAGCTATATTTTCATATAAAGATGCGTTAAGGAGTTTAATTTCCTGTGATACATATGCTATTTCTTTTCTCCAATTAAGAATATTTTCTTTAATAGGAATTTCGTTAAAAATTATTTCTCCACTTTCAGGTATTAGCAATCCACCTAAAATATCAGCCATTGTAGATTTGCCACTACCTGACAATCCAACAAAACATGAAATTTGATTCATAGGTATTTTTAAGTTTATATTTTTAAGAGCTTTTCCAGAGGTATTTGGATAAGTGTAAGAAATATTATTAGCAATCAATTCCGAATTTTTACTGAAAATAATTTTTTTACTTTGTGTTTTCTTAATTTCTGTATTAATATTATCTTCTAAATCATTTAATAAGATAGGTAAAACTGATTTATTCCCTTTAATAGTTGCGAGTGAGTTAAATATTTGCTGCATTGAAGGGAGAACTTTTAAAGCAATAAAAATAAAAAGACTTATTGTCTGAATTAATTCAGTTTCACTATAGTTTTTCGTGTAAATAATAAATATTAGGATTATAAATATTGAAAGATATGCCAGTAACTCCATTAAATATCTTGGGATCATAGCAATTGTATTATTTGAACTTTGTGCACTAATTCCTTTTTTAGAAACTTCTTTAAATTTTTGTATTATGTATTTTTGATTGTGAGATAGAATCACATCTCTAATTGAAGAAAATGCTTCAATTAAGATTCTTAATCTATTATTATTTGACCAAGATAAATCGATACTGTTTTTGTTCAAAATTGGTCTTGTTGAGAAATAATATATTGAGTACCCTAAGAAAAGAATTAATGAAAGTATAAAAGTGAGGGAAAAGTTTAAAAGAAATAATGTTAATAGTGATATCGCTAAAAGTATTATTTTTGATGAGATAAATAAATATGGTAATAATATTCCTGAAGTTAATCTGTTAGCTTCAGATACTATTTTATTTACGAAATCATTAGAATTATTTATTAGATAATAAGAATATTTATACCCAAGGTATTTAGAAAGTAACGTTGAAGAAAAATTAAATCCAAGTGTATACGCATCTTTATTAATTTTATATGTAAGCCATATTGATAATGAAGAACTAACAAAAATTGAAAAAATAAATATTAATATACCTAATTCAGGTTTTATCTCTTTTAAAGATATATTTAAAAAATTTATAGTCTCAGTATTTTTGAGAAGTAATGTGGAAAGAGATGAAATTAATACTACAGAAAAAACCTCTGCAAATGAAACTAAAACTATAGATAATTGCAAAAAATAAATTCTTTGTTTGTCTCTAGGAGAAAAATAATCTAATAAATTGAATATGTTATTTTGCTTTTTCATTTATAAAAGTATTTATTGTCTTTTCTATTTTTTTGGAATACTTTTGGTACAAAGTTTTATTTTTAATTTTGCTTATATTCTTAATTTTACCAAATGGATTATAAATTACTTTTGAGAAGTTTAAATCTACTTTATTAAATAGTTCTATAAGTCCTTTCTTTCGGCAAGAACTTAATTCATTGTCTTTAATTTGATTGAAATATATTGAGGGAACTCCAAACCCTAATGAAGGAAGTAAACAATGTAATCTAGAGGATAAAATTAGAGAAGATTTAGAATAAATCCTAAGAAGCTTATCTGCAAAAGCAAATCGTTCTGAATCTGTAGGCATGCTTTGTCTGTCATATATATGAGTGTAGTATTTAATTTTTTTATAGTTGTTTTTATGGATAATACTCTTTATTACTTGGAATGTTCTTGCGGCATAAACATAATAAAAAAATAAATTTTTAAAGTTACTAATGCTTATGGGACAATTATGTTTAAGACTATTAATAACATTTTGGATATTTGAGAAATTTTTTATTGAAAAGAATAATAAAGAACAATAATTTGAAAATTTACAAAACAAATTTTTATGACAAGGTAATGTAGAGATAATATCTACAACAGAAATTTCATCTTTGAAAATCTTTTGTTTGTAAGTTTTTGAAAGAGTCGTTGTAAGACATCCTGAGAAATATGATTTAATTCCATAAGATTCAAGAAGGTCAGCGGTAAAAAGATCCCTGCATCCAATTGGTTGATATTTTTTAAAATAAGAAATATTTTCTGGTACGCTTAAAATTTTGCTTGAAACACTTCTATTAAGGTGAAATGATATAAAAAGGGGTGTTATATTATTTGATGGTGGAAATGATTTGGGTTCTGAAGTATACCAGCAATTCATAAAAAGTATTGATTCTTTTCCAGAATATAAATTGAGTTTCTCCCTATCTACTAATTTGTACTTTGAAGGCTTTATATATTGAATCGCAGCTAAAGATTGAATATAGTCTCCTATATTTATATCATAAATAGAATTATAAGATAATACTAGATAATCCATTTATTGTTTTATGTGTAAGAAATTATTTTAATTTAATTTATGTTTATAATTATATTGTATGCCTTCATAATTAACAATTTTTAGCTAATTTTAAACTTATTAAGTATTAATTTTATTAAAAACTGATAGGAGATTTTGAATGTAATTTTCAAAGTCAAAATTTTTAACTACATAATTATGATTATAATCACCTATTTTTTTAATTTTGATTTTGTCAAGTTTTAGAATATAATTTTTTGCTTCCTTAAAATTATTTTTTTCAAAAATTAATCCATTTTCAGGTTTTATAATCTCATCTGATCCCCCACTACCTTTTAAAGCAAGGACAGTTAATCCTGAAAACATTGCTTCTAAAAGGACAGTTGGGAAAGGATCTTCAATTGAGCTTAAAAAGAAAATATCAGAAACAAAAAAGTATTTATATATTTCATCGCTATTTACTTGATTTATAATTAACAAATTTTTCAATTTATAATTTTTAAGTTCTTTATTTTTTCCTATCCAAATAAAATTTATATTTGGACAAATTTTGCAAAGCTTTAGAAAATATTTAAACCCTTTTCTTTGAAGATCATTACCAATACCTAATACTAATTTCTGTTTATTAGAAAGATTTAAATGTGTTCTATATTTAGACTTTATATAATCTTTTTTTTGGAAATTTTTAATAAAGGAGTTTTCATATAGACCTTGTTTTAAAAATAAAAATTTTTCATTTTTTAATTTTTTTATTGAAATATTTTTTATAAAGTCTTCATATGAGTCTTTACAAGAGAAAACCAAGTAATCTGAATTTTCATATATTTCAGAAATCTTTTTTTCTAATCGAAAATAAGATATAACTCCTGCCATTTCATGGATAAGGGAAATAATTAATGAATCATTAGATTTTAAATTTTTTATATGTTTAGCAGAAACAATTGAATTGAATATAAATCTATTATATCCTTTTCTTTTAAGTATTAATGAAGTTAAAAAATAAAATAGTTTATACTCTATGCCATTAAAATTAATTGATTTTTTATTATTAACGGAAATTTCGCAACCACCAAAAATGGATATAAAAAAACAAGGCTTTATCTTTGATATTTTTTGATATATTTTTTCTGATAATAGTGGGGCGCCACTTAATGATAGGGATGGAGAAATAATAACGTAACCATCAATTATCTTCTTAGATAGAAATAATCTAAATATTGCGAAAATTATTTTTGGAATTAAAAATAGTTTGAAAAATAATCTGATAAAAAATTTCAAATTTTTCATTTATTTTAAAAATCTTATTAAATTTTTGAAATTTCTTATTGAAATTAAATGTTTGTTGAAAAGTATTTTAGTTCTGAACTTTGTAGAAAAAATTAGCACTGGGTAGAGTAAGTACAATATTATATTCATTATTTTTTGGAATTTTCTGGAAAAAATTACATTGAAAGGAAAAATTCTTTTTCTTTGAATTTCAAAGTATTTATCTTTCTCATATGAAATTTGCATTATATTCGTTTGAAAATAATTTATAATTTTGGTAAGAGAAAATTCAGGCAATAAAGTCTCAAATCCAGGCTTGTTAATATCCCATTCTTTAATACATCTTATTGCTTTATTAGAATAAATAGATAAAAGGTCTATTCCGCAAATATATTGAGAATAATCATTAATCTCGCAAGAAGAATTAGAGGTTACATATGGACAAAATATATTATTATCAGTTTTTATAGTTTGAAATCCTCTTGCATTTCTATTAATTATATTCTTTAAATCTAATGGTTCATGGAAAAGTATGTCTGGTCTCGTTATAAGGACACAAATACTTTGATCTATTTCATCTTCAGCAAATGAAAAACATTTTTTTAATGCATAACTTACATTTACAGTAATAAGTTGGTTTTTTTTAAGTTTATTTTTTTTATAATTAACATAATCACTATCTTGGGTATTTATAAAAATTATATTTTCTGGATTATAAATTTTTCTGATAAACTTCTTTTCGGCTTCAGATAATAATTTCTGCCCTACGTTTTTCTCAGCCCAAGAAGCAATATAAAGTGAAATTGTAAGGTCATTTGACTTATTAAAATTTACTATATTTTCATTGAAACTCCTATATGTATCTTTGTAAGTCCTCATATGTCCATACATAAAAATAATTACTTTCATGAGTTTTATTTATAAAAATACTTAAGGAATAATTTTCATCAATAGTTGCTTCTGATTTGGTTTATTACATTAATAAATAATTCTTTTAAGTTAATTTTAGGTTCCCATGAAAGTTCTTTTTGGGCTTTTTTATTACTTCCTAGTGAAAATTTATTTGTTTCTTGAGAAACAACTGCTTTTTTCAAAGGGAAATGGCCTTTAAATAATTCTGGATAAGTATTCCAAAGCATTGAGGCATCTCTATAAATTGGTTTTATTTGATAATTGAAAGCTTCAGATGCATAACCTACAATGTCTTTTACAGATATTAACTCCCCAGTGCAGACGTTATAAGTACTATTCGCTTTTTTTAATAAACATATTTCAATTAATTTTATTACATCTTCAACATAAACATAATCTCTTGCTTGGTTGCCATCAGAGTGTAGATAGGGAGTTCTATCGTTAACAATTTCTCTAACTAAGTAGTTTAAAAGAGGTGGATTTTTCCTATTTATGTCTTGGCGAGGACCAAATACATTAAAAAATCTCAATATGGTGATTTGCATATCATATAAATCTCTATAAGAATTGCATATATTTTCAGCCATGTATTTTGATGAAGAATAGTTTAGGCTTGGATTTAAATTAAGTTCTTCAGTAAATAAACTTTCCTTATTATTTTCATAAACAGCACTAGTACTAGCGAAAATTACTTTTGGAATATTTTTATTTCTTGCAATTTCGAGCATAGCGGCAGTCCCACTAACATTAGTATCAAATGCATCAGTTGCATTTATTTGGCAGTCTGGAAGAGAAGTTACAGCTGCCAAGTGAATTAGACAATCATAACCTTCATCTATATCATCATTAATTGTGGGGTCATTAATACTCTTATTTATAAAATTGCCATAAAATCTATTTTTATAGAGCAGGTTTGAAAGGTAACCATTTCTAAAGTTATCAATTAAGGTTAGATCATGACCTGCTTCATATAAATGTGCGCCAAGAGTAGATCCTATCCCGCCTGCTGCGCCTGTTAGTAAAACTTTCATTTTCTAAAATAAGATGAGAGATCATTGGAATTTCTTAATAAATTTATACTGCTAGCAGTAGGATATGGGTTGCTTCGAGAATAATCGTTAACTAATATTCTTTGACAATGGGGTAAGTCCATTATTAATTGATCAAAAGGGACATCATGTTTTTTAAGTTCTTCCAAAGTTTTTTGTCTGTATTCAGAACTTCTACTTGTTGTAAGAACAATATAAACTTTAGATTCTCTCCGTAAATCTTGCAATAAATTAATATTTTCAATTAGTGGTGAACCTTCACCTATATATGGGGGAAAGTGCTTAGAGGAATTTGTAACGAGTGTTCCATCAATATCAATAAACATACATTTGAATTGAGACTTAAAGTTATTCCATTCTTCAAGAGTTCCCCAATCTAAAAATTTATCAGTATCTATACCTAAGAAGTTTTTGCCTGAAAGAAGCATTTCAAAAATTATATGACTCACATAAATCTCTCCTTCTTTATCAGAAATTTTTTTAAATGTATCTGTGAATTCTTGTGCATCTTCAAATCCATAACCTCCTACGCAAAAAGTTGAACTGATAACTTTTTTTTCTACAATATTGGTTAGATAATTATTTGAATCTATTTCAACATAACTTTTACTTCTAGCATTTATATTATTTATATTATTAAGATCATAATAGGCTACGCAATTAATTGATTTTGGAATATTAGCTTCAAAATAACCATCACAGTCCTTTATAAATATTGAACCTTTGATATCTCCTATTTCAATACCATTTTTAACTGTTTCAGATTGTGAATTTGTAGATTTATCTAATAATAATAATTCTACTTTATGTTCAATAGATAAACTTTTTATATCTTCTAAGAAACCTTTTTTAAAAGAATATTTTTTTTCGTGAGAATCCAAAGCAATAAAAAATATTTTATCAAATGCATCTAAATCAAGTCCCGAAATTGCTTCTGTTGCCATAAATCTATTACTTTGAGGATGCGTTAACATCCACTTTGGTCTAAGACCTTTAAATCTTGAAGACCTTCCAGCCATTGGTATTATCAAATTATGCATTTAATTTCCTCACTAAGTCTCTCAATTATACATTTCACTAGTTTTATGTGTTTTGGTGATTTTGCATATGGTTCTATTCTTAAAAAATTAACAATATCTAATATCTTAAATTCAAGGCTTTGTAGATAGTCAAGATTTTTCTTATATATAAAGTCCCAGTATTTCCTGTAAATTATTTTGTGCCTTAAATTATATTCATCATTTAGTTGTAAATTCCATAAATAAAAGAGATCTTGTTTAAGTTTTATAATGTCACATAAATAAGAATCTATATAAGAATCTAAAAAGTCGATGAAATAAATACAATCATTCTTAAAAAGAATATTTGAAAGTGTTAGATCACCATGGCAATTTGAATAAGGTAGTATAATTTCTCTTTTATTAATTATTTTGAGAAGCAAATCTATTACTGAAGAGTGTTTTGACTTTTTTTTAAGAGATAGAATTTTTTCATGAATTTTTTCAGTAAAATTTGATTCGTATGATTTTCTAGTTAACTGATAAATATAACTATATATTATTTCCAAAGTATTATTAACCTGTTCTATTGAGGAGTGGTTAAAAAATTTTATTTCACTCTCTGCTTGAATATATTCCATCTCTACAGAGTACAAATTATTTTTAAAGGATTCAGTTAATATTTTTGGAACTTGAATATTTATGTATGATTGCTTAGAGAATTCTTTTTGTTTCTTAATTTGTTTTTTTAATCTATCGTTATAAATTATAGAAGGCGATGTTTTGACTAGGCCTCCTTCATTTGAAATTGTGATTTTGCAACCTGATAATCCTCTTTTAAGATCTTTAATTACTAAATGATTATCTTCCATTAATTAAAATCTAAAATATTTAAAAATATTAGTTAAGTTCTACCAAACAAATTACGTTATCATTAATAAGATTATCATTTAATTATCTTAAGATTTCTTAATGCCAAATAGAGAAGTTTGTAATAAATTACTATATTATGCAAATGAATAGAACTGAAATTGCCAACTTAATCATTAAAAGGCTTAAAACAGATGGGATTGAAAATCTTAGAAAAATATATAATTCTTCTGGCATTATAAACAACTTAATTATAGATAAACTTCTCCCAGATGAATTGGCTGAATACATTAGTCAATCTTTTCCTGATGAAAAAGAATTAAGATATATAAATCAATCTCAAGAGAGAAAATATATAGGAGTTAATTTTGAAAAGGATCAAAAAATTGTTGAAGAATGCATTTATGCTTTTCAAGAAAAACCTGTTTTAGATCTATTTAGTAAGATTTGCAGTATTAAAGATATTTGTGGAGATCCTGAATTATATGCAGGAGGCATATCCAGTATGAGCAATAACTGTTTTTTAAATCCACATATTGATAATTCCCATGATCGCCTAATGAAAAAATATAGAAGGCTTAATCTTCTTTTCTACGTCAATAAAGATTGGCCTGTTAATCAAGATATAGGAGGTAACTTAATGTTATTTAATGGAGGGATAAAAGAAGAGCCACTAAAAATAAATTGTATTTTTAATAGGCTTGTAGTTATGAGAACAGATAATAAATCTTTGCATGCTGTTGAAAAGATTAAATCAAAAAATTATCGTAGAAAATGTGTAAGTAATTACTATTTCAGTAAATCTTCTCCTAATAATCAAAAATATTATCATTCGACATCTTTTAGAGGTTTTAAGGGAGAAAGATTAAAAGATTTTTACTTATTAGGGATATCAAAAAGTAAAACAATAATTAAAGGAATATATACAAAAATAACAAAAAATCCCTTAAGCACTGGACTTCATAAAGGAGGAAGAAATTCAAGGAAAAATTAAAATCTTAAAGTGAATATCAATACAATTCTTTTATATCTAATACTAATTACATTAGTAGGAAGTTCCCCAATACCATCTATCCCATTTATTGTTGCCAACTATAAAGTTAATGGGCTCATTATTGGTTTTTTTGTCTCTTTGTTTTCAGGTTTATGCTCCTCAAGTATTCAGTATAAAATAGGTAGCCTTTTATCAAAAAAGATTATTCAAAAAAGATTTCCAAAAATATATAAAAAAGTTTTAAAAAATTCAAAAGTAATTACACAGATAAATTTAATAGAATTAACAACCCTTATGCTTAGTGGACTAGTTCCATCTTCTATTATTTGTCCTACATTTGGCTTCTTGAATAGAAAATATAAGACTTTCATAATTGCTTGCTTTATTTCATCAGTACCAACTCAATTTATTTTCATAATTACTATTTATCAGTCAGAAAAAATAATTAATTTTTTGGGGAAATTTGGAATAAAAGGAACCGAATCTTTTGCAATAAGCATTTCAATAATATCTTTAATAATCTTTTTAGTATTTACAGTAACTAGATTATTCTTATCAAAATTAAGAAAATAGTATAACTATGACAAAAATTTTTCTGAATTTTTTTAGAGAATATTTAGAAATAATTTAGAATCTTATTGATTTTAATTTTTTTATAATTGATTTTTTTTTATTATTTAAAACTATATTTTCATAATCCAAATCTTTAAAAGTTGATGGTATAAATTTTGGCTTATAGCTTTTTAAAAAGATGGAATCGTACCATACATTTCCATATAATTGTGTCCTTTGATGATCCAAATCATAGTAATTAGCTTTTATAGCATGAATAGAGTATGTATTAGGTGAAAAAATAGTAATGGAATTATTTTTAATCTGTTGAAATTTTGATTCACACCAATTCCAAGGCACCCATTGTCTTTGAATCATTTCATAATTATCCCAAAGTGAATAAATATAATTTTTGTTTTTTTTAAATCTCATAAAATGAGTGTGATAATTTTTGGATTGATAATTTTTATCAGTGTTTAAATTGAGCATCCAAGTAAGAGCTTTTTCTCTAATATCAGGATGTGGACTAATTTCATAACCGTCGAGGTACTTTTGAAAACCACCATCAATATTTATATTCTTGGTCTTTGATAAAGAAAATTTTTCTAAAGCCATTTCTAGAAACAAATCACTTTTAAAAACTTGTTGTAAATTATTTAATAAATCTGGTAATAAATTTAATCTATATGTCATTCCAGAACCCTCACATAATAGTTTTGATGCAGGATCCCCATATAAATTTTTGTTATTAAACGAATTTTTTTTTCGCCATTTTTTGTATGCTTTAAGATCTTCAAAAGATCCTGGGTGCCTATGAGGTTCCCAACCATTAATTTTCAGAGAATAATTTAATTCATCAAAGTTTTTTCCTGAAGTTTTGATTGATTTTTGATTAATAATATTTTTGAAATGATTTTCTTCCAAAAAATTTTCAATATAAACAAATTTAAAAGGATATTCGCGAAATTCTGACTTATATATTTTATCAATTAAATAATTAAATTCGCTCATGTTTTTCTACTTTAATGTATAGTAATTCCTATTGATTTTTATATTAGTATATCTATTATGATCAAAGAAATGAAGTCAATTAAAAATATTTCATATAAACATAAATGGACAATTAAAAATTTTAAAATAAGATTTACTTCCGCATTGCATCATTATAAGGATTATAAAAACTTCAATAAAATTATTGCTTTAGGGAAAGAAAATCAAGAAATAGTTTTTGTTGTTAATGGAGGTTTGGGTGATCATATAAGCGCAACCCAGTTTGTAAATAAATTAAGAAATTTTTTACCAAATACAAAAATTAAAATTGGATATAGAAATTGGTTTGAAGATCCTGATCCAAAATCATATAGTCTTGATAGGCCAAGAAAATTTATGATAGATAAAAAAAATATAGGTGATCCAATATTTGAATGGATAGAAACTTTTTTTGATGTTGATGAGATAATTCCTATGAATAAATCTGAATATGAAAAAACCATAAAATTTTATCCTCATGCAGTAGGACTCTATTTTGGATGGGAAAAACCTAAAACTGTAAATAATATTTATTTAAAAAACAAATTCAGTGATCTGCAATTAAGATCTGAAGCGCAAGCGTTTTTAAATCAATTTATAGAAAGAAAGAATAATGGTGAGAAAATAGTTTTTTGCCATTTAAGAAGAAATTCCGAAAAAATTTTAGATTTAGTTAAAGCAATAAAAAAATTAAAATGTAAAACTCACTTTGTTTTTTTAGGCTCAAGTGAGCATCAGGTTATGCCTGATTTGTCAGGACTTAGTAGTTACACTTCATTAATTGATAGCTATAAAAAGGGAATAAATACAGTAGAACTTTTAAAAATTATTAGAAATACAGATTTGTTTATTGGAGGTAGAGGAGGCCTAGAGGATTTTGCTTGGTGGAGTGAAATTCCTTCATTAAATATTTTTGATAAGGAGGGAATTATTGAGATACATAATTTTTGTTGGAGATCCTTTAATTGGAGGACAAATCAAATTCCTTATTTATTTACTTTTGAAAATACAACTAAAGAATTATTAGAATGTTTCGAATGGTGGCTAACAAAAGATAATTAGCAACAATTTTATTCGAGTATTTGTATGGAGCCAAGGGGATTCGAACCCCTGACCCCCTGCATGCCATGCAGGTGCTCTACCAACTGAGCTATGGCCCCGTAATGTAATAATAAATTAAAAAAAGAAAAAACTTTTAACTTGTTAAATTTAATTTGATATCTCTAGAACTTTATTTTTGATTTGAGCTTTAACTCCTGCCATAAAGATCCAAAAAATAATACTTATCCTCCCATCATAATATTGAACGTCTACCAATTGACTAATGGTCAAAATTAAACATGAAACACACCACGCCTTATCAAATTGGTTAGTTTTTGGAACATTAAATTTGCTGTTTTGTAAGTTATTATTCGTTAAAAAAGCTTTGATTAGCAAATATGAAATAAATGCAAAAGTCAATAATCCAACAATTAATCCATAATTTAACGATAAATCGAGAAATAAATTATGTGCATGTGCTACGTATGTGCCACTATTAGATTCATAGATTTTACTAAAACTTTCGGGACCCCACCCAAATATTGGCTTTTCTTTAATCAAAGAAAACGCATTTCTCCAAATATTCAATCTTGTCATTGTTTTTGGAATAGAATTTGGAACAAATTCATACCATATATTTTGTGGAATTATAGATTTTGCAAATTGTTGTAATTCGAATGAAATAGAAGAAATGCAAAAATAAATAAGAATGGAAAAAGTTGATATTAACGGGATAATAAAATTTAAACTTTTTCTGCCGTACATCAGAATTAATGATACAAGTGAGCAAATCCAAGCACTACGAGAATTTGTTATTACTATAGAAATAGAAAAGATTACTACATTAAAAGCTAACATTAACTTTTTTATATTATTAACTTTTTGTTGAAAAATAGCTAAACATAAAGGTAACGTTGAAATTAGCCAAGCAGCAGTATAGTTAGGATTACTGAAAAGACCACTTATCCCATCATTTACATCCATTGGCCTGAGGTACCAAATAACTAATCCTCCCATGGCTTTGTAAGGACCTCCATTCCAATTCAACCAATATTGGCCAAAACAAGTAACAATAACAGGAATTGAACTTGCAATAATACAATAAATAGAAATTTCTCTTTTTTTTGCTGAATCTAGATATTGTTGAAAACCAAAAAAACATAAAAATAATGGTATCCAATTAAACAAACCAATCCAAGATAGAGAATAAATAAAATTCTTTCCTAGATATATTCCACTGAAAGTATGAAATATGCAGCTAATTACTATAAATAAAGATGATAAGAAAAGTAATTTATCCCATTTAGAATCAATTTTGGAATTTTTAGAATAAAAACTTGCAAATAAAGCAATTAAAAATAGAATTCCAGAAATAACGCTTGCTGAGGGTAATAATAATAATGCTAGGTAAAAAATATATTGATACATTTTAAGTCTATTTTTAACGCTTCCTGCAGGATTCGAACCTGCGGCCCACTGCTTAGAAGGCAGTTGCTCTATCCAGCTGAGCTAAGGAAGCATTTGATTATTATATCTGAAGATAATGCCTAAACAATAATAAAAATCTCAACGGATAATTTTTATTAAAAAAAAAATTGATTTAAAAAATTAGCATGATATCTAATAGAATAAGTATAAAAATTAATATTTTGGGAAAAAGGCTTTCAGAAAAACAAAAAGAAGAAATAAGTGTATTTTTTACTGAGGGTGAGAGTATTGAAGATATAGCTTCAAAATTTGAATGTACCAAGTTAACAATTACTAGAACATTAAAGAAGTTAATTGGGGATGAAAAATATAAAGAATTACTTATAAAAAGAAAACCATCTAGTTTGAGATTAATTAATAATAAGAATAGTTCTTCCCAGATAAATGGAAATTTATCAAAAAGAAAAAATGTTAATAAAAAAAATGCTGAACAAAATCAAAACAATGATAGTTTTTCTGAAGAATCTTTCGCCGAAACAAAATTTTTCGAGATACCACCTTTAAATTGTGAGGTAGAAAGTTCTCCTCAGAAAGATTTATCATCTATCCCGATCTCTGAGGTTGATTTCCCTAAAATTGTTTATTTGGTTGTAGATAGAAATATTGAATTAGAAATAAAGTATCTTAAAGACTTCCCAGATTGGCAGTTTCTTGCACAAGAGGAATTAAATAGAAAAACTATTGAAATTTTTCTAGATTTAAAGATTGCAAAAAGATTTTGCACCAAAGATCAGAAAGTTATTAAAGTTCCAAATACAAACGTTTTTAAAATTGTTGCTCCCATACTTGTCTCTAAAGGTATTTCAAGAATTGTAAGTTCTGATAAATTAATAGCTTTGTAATTTATTCTTTCTTGCCTTTTGAATTTATATTTAAAAAACTTGAAGTTATTGATCCACCTATAAAACTTATTCCAACTATAAAACTAATTGGTAAATTTATTGTCTCGTCAAATATTAAATTAACTTTGCTTTTAGTTGAGCTATTTTGTATCCCTATAATTAAAATTGAGAACAGAGATAAATTAAATATGATTGGAAACAAAGTTTTTATTACAATAAACATTTTCAACTTAAATTTATTTTAAATACATATTATAGATTAGATTTTTTGTTAGGTTATGCTTCTTTGCTAAATATTTTGAAGCGGCAGTTAAACTTAAGCCTGCATTAATTAAATCATTAAGTTCTATTTTTAATTCAAAATTACTGTAGTTGATATTTTTCGTTGATTTATTTTTACCTTTTACGACAATAGTAATCTCTCCTAATATTTCCTTTCCTTCAAAATAATCTAAAACTTCATTAATATTATTACCAATATGTTCTTCAAATTTTTTTGTTAATTCCCTAGAAATTTGTATTTCTCTATCTCCACCACAAAAATCTTTTAACTCTCTTAGTGATTTTTTAAGACGATGAGGGGATTCAAATAAAATTGTCGTTTTATCATTTTGGCTGATTTCTGACATGGTTTTATCTCTTTCAGATTTCTTTTTTGGAAGAAATCCTTCAAACGTGAATTGTGATGATGGGAACCCACTTGATACAAGTGCAGTGAGAGCAGCGCAAGGCCCTGGAATACAAATTATGTCTATTCCGTTTGATTTCGCAATTTTAACAAGTTCCTCTCCTGGATCACAAATGCCTGGCATTCCAGCATCACTAACTAATGCAATTGATTTGTAATCGTGAAGATCATTTATTATTCTTGGTATTTTACTGGTTGAATTATGTTTGTTGAAGCTTGTTAGATTATTTTTAAATCCGTATCTACTCATGATTTTTTTTGTTTCTCTAGTGTCTTCGCAAGCTATTAATGATACATTCTTAAGAATATTTAAAGCCCTCACTGAAAGATCATTTAGATTCCCAATAGGTGTACCAACAATATACAAAACACCAGTTTCAGGTTCTTGATTTCTGTGAGATAATAGGGATTTACTATTCATATAGTGATACGTTTACCATCTGGCATAGATATAAAAAATCTTATAGATGATTTGAGGCTTATGAGTTGGGAAGCTTCTGAAACCTTGCTTTATTATGCCCAAATATTAAAAGATTCAAACAACAAAAGCAATATTATAAAGAATCATAATATTAATGACCCTGTGACTTTAGCTGACTTGAAGGTCAACGAAATAATAATTAAAAATATTAAAGCAAAATATAAAGATGTTGACTGGGGAATCTTAAGTGAAGAAAATGTAAAGTCTAATCTGGTTAATGAAAATTTGAAGAAAGACTGGATCTGGGTCTTAGACCCCCTTGATGGTACAAAAGATTTCATTCAGGGAACAGAAAATTATGCCATGCATCTAGCTTTGAATTATAAGCAAAAACCATATATAGGGATTGTTTTAGTACCTGAAAAGGAAGAATTATGGATAGCAGTTGGGGAAAAGGTATGGTGCGAGAAAAGGAATGGATCAAAAATTGAATTAAACCTTTCAAAAAATAAGATTCTTCAAGAAATGATTTTAGTAACGAGTAAAAATCACGGAAATGATGTTTTGAAAAATTTAATTCAAAAATTAAATTTTTGCAAAGTTAAAATAATGGGTAGCATTGGTTGCAAAATAGCATCAATAGTTAGAGGAGAAAGTGATATTTATATCTGTCTAAGTTTACCAGGTAAAAGCTCACCAAAAGATTGGGATTTTGCTGCCCCAGAATCTATTCTGAAAGCGGCTGGTGGAGCAATAACAAATTTAGATAATCAAGAACTTACCTACGGGAAAACTAACTTTAAACAAGGTGGCATTATTGTCGCAACAAATAATAAAAATAACCACAAGAATATTTGTTTAAAAATTAAAAAAATTATAGAGGATAATGGAATTTATCCTCTTTAGTTCTTAATTAAGCGGAGCAACTGGAGTAGGGGTAGGTTCTGGATAGGACATTCCATTATTTTGTCCTACACCTCTTAAGGTAAGGTTAATCCTTCCTCTGCTGTCAATTTCTCTAACTCTTACGGTTACCTCATCGCCTTGTCTAACTACATCTTCGACTCTCTCAACCCTTGCCTCAGACAACTGAGAAATATGTACCATGCCCTCTTTCCCAGGGAGAATTTCAACAAAAGCTCCTATAGGGATTATCCTAGTTACAACTCCTGAGAAAATTTCACCTTCATGAACTTTTCTTGTTAATCCTTCAATGATCTTTTGTGCTTCTTCTGCAGCTGCTCCATCATGTGAAGCAATAGTTACAATACCTCCATCTTCTATATCTATTTTTGTATTTGTTCTTTCTGTAATTCCTTT
>MDSZ01260394.1_pt1 | contig 41907 bp, 28 predicted proteins | sample 811201 | NCBI WGS metagenome assembly MDSZ01 (sample SAMN05326647, study PRJNA326480) | marine metagenome | isolation source: seawater | place: Indian Ocean: North | collected 2010 | reverse complement strand
TGGCGGTGGTGGAGCTGGGGCGTCGTCCCCCTGGCCCTCCGGCTCCGGGAACCCCGGTGGTGGATTTTCTGATTGGTAATTATCTTCTTCATTGGCCTCTATTTGTTCGGGCTGGCGAGGCTTTTCTTTGGGTCTAACATCTAAATTTTCTTCACTAACTGCATTGTCACCGAAACTCAAACCCCTTAGGGTTGCCATTGCCGATTCTGCGTCTATTACATTGTCAATTTCGACATCGGAATGATCTGATTTTCCCTCTTGAATCGGCATATCCGAAGTCATTGGCGGAGGGGGGATCTCATTGGGCGTGGGCGGGAATCCGAAACCAGGAGGTGGCGGAGGTGGTGGGACAGGGTTGCCTTTCTCATCGGATGCATCGGCATCTTCTTCGGAAACCGGTTGTTCTGACACAAGCTACCCTCTAGTGCTTACTGTACGAACGACGAGCTCGTTTAACGGTTGCCGAGCAGATCTTATTGATTTCGTGCTGAGAATGTTCAAGTCAGGTACGTCCTCGGAATACTGATGAGCAGCAATGATGGAACTACTCCGCCTGTTCTATTCGTAGTTGGGACAGCGGGTGCAGGTAAGAGTTCTCTAGTTACTTCATTTCAAAGATGGGCGCGTTTTCTTGACATTGACGTGTTGGCAATAAACCTAGATCCTGGGGCAGAGAGAGTTCATTATGATCCTGAATTCGATGTTAGAGATCTGATATCATTATCGGAAGTTATGGATGAGTACGATCTCGGCCCCAACGGCGCTCAGATTCTAGCTGCTGATCTTGTTGCCTCCCAGGCTGAGGAAGTTTTCGAAGAGATTGAGGGTTTGGCAGGGGATATAATGGTGGTCGATACTCCCGGACAAGTAGAGCTTTTTGCATTTAGAGAGGCTTCAAGCCATCTTGTACAAGTCCTTGGACAAGGTAGAGCATGTCTGATTTTCCTATTCGACCCCCTGTTGTCTAGCACCCCAAGTGGTTTTGTTTCGCAGATGCTTCTTTCATCAATAGTTCATTTCAGATTAGGATTACCCACGGCAAACTTTCTCTCCAAGTCCGACCTCCTAGAGCCAGAAGTCTTGGAACGTATTTTGGAGTGGGGGGAAAATCTGGATATCTTAGAAGCGGCATTGTACGAAGAATCTGCTGGTCAGAGCTTTGACGGCGGCGGCGGTCAAAGAGCTGAGTTTGCCATTGGACAGCTAAGGATGATGCAGCATGCAGCTATTCAACCTGGATTGATCCCATTATCCAGTGAGATGGAAGAGGGGCAAGCAGATGTCCTAAGTTTCGCACAGAACATCTTTGGAGGGATGTCCGATGCAAAGGACGGATTCGCAGGAGATATTGAACATGAAAGACAATAAAGAAAAATTTGACTTATTGGCCATAGATGATTTAGCCGAAGTGCTACCAAAATTAATTGATTGGGCAATAAGAATAAAGAACGATGAGGAAGCTCTATTTGACTTCAAGCCTCTTGATGGGATGACAATAGGATCAATTTATGAAAAACCATCTACAAGGACTAGAGTATCTTTCGAAGTAGGAGTCGGCAGATTGGGCGGTCAACCGCTGACTCTCCTCGCAAACGATATACAGCTTGGTAAGAGCGAATCAATAGCTGATACTGCCGCGGTTCTCTCCAGATATGTTGACTGCATAACATATCGTTGCTTTGGCCATGATGATGTTTCAGAATTGGCGAAACATGCATCTGTTCCCGTAATAAATGCCCTTTCGGATATGCACCATCCCTGTCAGGCGGCTGCTGATATGATGACAATTGTGGAGAGGTCAGCAAATGAAAATGGCCACGTAGCTTGGATTGGCGATGGAAATAACGTGCTGCATGATTTAGTTCTAGCCTCGGCAATTCTAGGTTTTGACGTCAAGTATGCCACTCCTAATGGATTCGAACCAAATGAGGGAGTAATGTCTAAGGCATTAGAGATCGCTAAAAGGACTGGTTCCAAGATAGAGGGGTTCGATGATCCAGGTGCGGCTATTTCTGGTGCTGGCGTAGTATATACTGATGTATTCGTCTCTATGGGGGAAGAAGGTTTGTCCGGAAAATTAGAGTCATTCAGGGAATTTCAGGTTAACGAAGAGCTAGTTTCTAAAGCAGATGACAATTACCTATTCATGCATTGTCTACCCGCCCATAGGGGAGAAGAAGTAACTGATGGGGTCATCGATTCCAGCAATAGTGTAGTCTTTGATCAGGCCGAAAACAGAATGTGGGCTCAGATGTCAATTCTGACCTTTTTGTGTAATGAGCAAGCTTGGGAGACCTACTGGGAACTTCGTTAATCGGGCATTAGTGAGATTCCGAAAAAAGCAATCAGGCATAGTTGCATTGACCTTTTTATCATCTGCTGGGCTGCGAAATCATCCTCGACAACTAATTTCGGCTTAACTGACATTAAAGTTACTACTGAAGGTATGATGAACAATAGGTGCCAATCGATAAAAATGCCAAATAAAAATGGAGCGAGCAAGCATACCAGTGTTACAGTTAGTATCAGAGATGCGATCACCCTTGCCTTCTCTGGGCCTACTCTCATTGCGTAGGTATTCCTACCCTTGTCGCCATCTAAATCCTCAACATCCTTCACGATTTCACGAGATAGGTTATACAATAATCCGATAATGAAAACTGACCATGCTCTCTCGTCCATCGGATCATAGACACCAGCCGCTCCAAAAATTATTATCAAACCAACAGAGAGACTTATCGCCAAGTTCCCCGGAAGACCCTTATCTTTCATTCTTAGACTAAACCTTGATTTTGATTCATAATTGAAGAGAAGCACCAGAGCCAATAGCCAAATAGCAAGTGCCGGCAACCAACCGTAAACCCCAACTTCCCCTCTTGACGAGACGAAGGCGGCAAAAAGAAGTGAAGCTATAGAAACACCACCGGATAAAAATACTCCATTGAGGGCGCTTCTTTGAGAGATTTTTCCTGAAGGAATCGGCCTATCTGGTCTGTTTATTTTATCTATTTCTATATCCATATAGTCATTCAGTGCATTCCAGGAGAACATGAATGTCATTACCGAGGTGGAATGTAAAATCGTGATTAAAGCGGGATCGCCTCTTGGGATGCCGCGTGTTGCAAGAATGGCACCCAGAATTACTCCAAAAATCGCAGTTACAGAGTTGCCAGCCCTGAAAAGTATCAGCCATGATGAGATCTGCTCCCGACCTTTCACGGATAACTGAAGAATGGGTTTTGACTTGATTCTTCCCCGGCTAAGCAGATATAATCGATAGTTCTGTAGGGGTTAGTGACCATACGCAAACCGTATACACGCTACCTCTGAATGGCCCTCTAACTTGTCCTACTTTGGAGAATCGGTTATCTTTAGCCATGATGTTGCCAACCTGATTCATAGTAGCACCCCATCGAAAACGATCATTTAGGTGATCGAAGATCTCTACTGTGTTGGCTGATCCAACTTCCTCAAGAAGAACTCTGACCTCTTCCCTAAGACGTCTTGTTCGAGACATCAGGCCACCTCTGCTCTGGCTGGCATTGATGAGATGACACGATCATGTAGCCCTTTCCAACTTTTAGGACTGATTTCAACAAGGATTGTTTTACTCTCGAGAGATTTCCAAGAATCAATTCTATTCGAAAGGCCAGAATGATGGACAATCGGGCTATTATTCTCTGATCGTGAAACCGTTTCTGTGGCACGCAAAGAAGATATTGGGACGATTCGGCATGGTTCTGGCCTCTTCCTGTATCTCACATCTGTAATTCGCCTTTTTCTAGTAATCATAGCGCTATGAGGGACCATTCGCATATGAAGAAGGGCATAGGGGGCGAAAGTGAAAGTGAAAGTGCACGATTGTAGTGTGTATTATTTGCAACGTTTTGAAATAGAGACGTTCATTCCCGGATACGACGCTCGTGTGGTGTAGTTCGGTCCATCATGACGGACTCTCGATCCGTCGACCCGGGTTCAAATCCCGGCACGAGCACCAACAGACCAATTATTTGCCGGAAAACCCTGCAACACCACATATCTGATTAAGTGTTTTAGAGACTAATGGGTACTAGTAATTAAGAAAGGTGATAAGTCTATGTTCATTGGAGTAGTAAGGATCCAATGCGCATTGAGCGTGACCTTAAGCTAACTTTTGATGATGTCCTCATCAGGCCAAAGAGAAGTACCCTGGTCTCGAGATCGGATGTGAACCTAGTCAGGGAATTCAAATTTAGACATACTAATGAAACTTGGTCGGGAGTGCCCATAGTTGCTGCAAATATGGATACTACAGGATTATTCTCAATAGCCAAAGTTATGCAGAAGAATAAGATGCTAACTTGCACTCAGAAGTTCTACTCCACTAGAGAGTTCTCTGAAGCATGGGAAAGTGGGGTTAATCCAGAATTCGTATCCGTAACATGCGGATCAACAGAAGAAAGTTTTGAGCTACTTAGGAGGAAGATGGCAACTGATAGCGCTCTCAAGATGATTTGCATCGATGTGGCCAATGGATATAGGGAAGTTTTCCTAGATTTTGTAAGAAAGGTAAGAAAAGAGTTCGTGGACAAGATCATAATCGCCGGTAACGTTGCCACTAGAGAAATGACCGAAGCACTAATCCTTGCGGGTTCCGATATTGTGAAGGTGGGAATTGGGCCTGGTTCTGTATGTACTACGAGAAAGGTTGCTGGGGTTGGATATCCACAATTATCAGCTATTTCTGAATGTGCTGATGCAGCACATGGGCTGAATGGTCATGTAATGTCTGATGGGGGCTGTTCTTCTCCTGGAGATGTGGCGAAAGCATTTGCTGCTGGTGCAGACTTTGTTATGCTGGGAGGGATGTTAGCAGGGCATGATGAGTCGGGGGGGGAGATTATTCAAGGGGACGATGGAGTAGAGTACAAATCATTCTACGGGATGTCGTCCGCTAAGGCTATGGAAAGGCACTATGGAGAGATAGCCGGGCACAGAGCCCCGGAAGGAAAGGAAGTCAGGGTCCCCTACAGAGGACCACTCGAAACAACTGTCCAATCGATACTCGGAGGGTTAAGATCGGCATGCTCTTACGTGGGTGCTAGAAGAATAAAAGATCTCCCGAAATGTACCACATTCATCAGAGTCAGCATGACTACCAACGAAGTATTCAAGAGATTCAATGTTGAGTAATTTCCCGATTATGCAATAGTGATTCAAGATCAGTCGAAATTGTTGCATAGCTCCCCCTGTGAAGGGAAGCTAGTAGGGTCTTTTGGATTAGTGTTCCACCTACTCTCACACTTATTCACAAAACCGTCGCCATCTGAGTCAATCATGGAGTCGGACGGATCGAGAGGGTCATATCCAAAGTAATATTCCCAACCTGCCCACATATCGTCGTCGTCCTGATCCTGGTGATAAACTTCAGAGCCATCATTCCACTTATCTCCATCTGTATCGTTCTTGATGGGGCTGGTCCCGTTCTGGAATTCTTCGAAATTAGTGTAATTCTCCAAATCATCATAGAAAATTGATCCTGAACCATAAGGGTCGATATGGCATTCGAAGTCTTGGGGATTGTCCCATCCGGGACAGTATCTATACATCAGAATAGTTCGATTGAGTCCGTCTTTATCCGGATCCTCATTTCCATCATTAATTCCATCGAGGTCAGAATCTGGCATTCTCGGATCCATAGGGCCTCTCGAACCGAGAGCATTCAGTGTGTTGTTATCGACAAGTCCCAGTTCTATGGCCTCTTCGGAATAGCTCACTTCCCACCCATCTGGAAGTCTGTCGCCATCGGAATCATCGTCAACTGGATTTGTGTCCCACCTATCTGGGGCCTCAAGAGAATTCTGCAGGGTATCGTTGTCAATATCGTATATTGAATCAACGGCTGAGCCAAAAGAAGGGTCAAGAGCCCATCTGCCACTCTCAGGTATTGAGAAGCCTGACAAATTCATCTCATACAAGAAATAGTGAGGATCGAGAACCCCATCGTCGTTTCTATCGCCAGAAGTAGCGAAGCCTGAGACATAATTAGTCCAAAGCCAACCTCCGGGGCCCTTTCCACAGTCCATCATTGATTCACAGCCCGGAGGAAGCCAATTTGTGGTGGAAATCCATAGACTGTGACTATTGGTGTTTTCTTGGACAGAGAAAACCTGCATCTCCCAGCCATCGGGTTGCCCATCCCCATCTGTATCGTTGATCAGAGGGTTGGTTGCTCCCTGCCATGGCCTAGGGATGAATAGGACCTCATTGCCATCATTCAATCCATCTCCATCGGTATCGGCGTTATTCCCGTGTGTGATATACTGATCAAGTCCATCAACGACTTCCTCTCCGTCCTCAAGACCATCATTATCAGTATCGAATGCCGAGGCATTGGTAAAATAGTATACCAAAGTACCGTTATCGTACCAAGGATGGCCATCGACCGCCTCTCTGTAATCCTCTAAACCGTCGTTATCGGTATCCTTGTCTGTTGCATTGGTGAATGTATCATAGTATTCGACAGAGTCTGATAATCCATCGCCATCCGTGTCGAAGACTCCGGGATCACTCCGAACTATCACCTCTCTGACACCGAAATCGACAATTCTAATCTTCCATCCAATAACTTCTATGCCATCGATGAGTCCGTCAGCGTCAGTATCAGAAGAAAGTGGATCAGTGGAACGACCGTCCACCACACCATCTGAGTCTCTATCTCTTGCATTGTACTCATCGAGATTAGTAAATCTCTCATGCGCTTCAACAATCGTCACGAGGGATTGCAGGCGACTTTTGACTTCATCGTCAACCTCCACATTGATGTGATAGACCCAACCAGATACTTCGGTCTTAACTGGGATATTCACATAGTTGCTATCCACTACAGTTCTTACCCAAAGAATTGTATTATTTTCCTGGACATAGTCTCCCGGAGAGACATCGATTCGTTCTATTGTTGTAGCTCCTATCATATCCTTGTAAGTTACAGCCCCATCGCCGTCGGCGTCATAACCATCGAAGTCTGGATCATCGTCGGCATTGCTGCCATCATTGGGGTGTATGCCTCTCTGATACTCCCATCCATCGGGCATATCGTCATTATCAGTGTCGGCGTCAAGTGGACTTGTGAAGTTCTCTGGACCCCAGGTGTAGGAGACCTCGAATTCTTCTACATTATTCAGGCCATCTCCGTCGCTGTCGCCGTAAGCATCAGTTGAGTTTGCGGGATTCAAGAACCAATTATAGTCGGAGTTGAACGAATAGCAGTACTCGAAACCATCAGGCATCCCATCACCGTCTGTATCCCAGTCTCCGGGACCATTCAAACGGCCATCACCGTCCATATCCTCGTTGAACCAGTTTGGATTGTCGAGGTTCTTTTGAAGAGTAGTGTACAAACCTCCTTGATTGGGTAGCTCGTCAACTGTGAAAACTATCCCCGAGGCAAATGCCCTAAGATGTGGAGCAGGGAGTTTCAGGCTTGCAAAGGTGGGCTTTCCACAAAATGTTTTGAGGTCGACCAGGTGAGTTGAAATCTCTACTAGATCGTCAATCAAATCGCCGTCACTGTCTGCATCCCTGGGATTTGTGTCGTATTTTTCCTCGATAAAATTCCTCAAAGTATCTGGCTCAGGTTGCTCCAGATCTAGTATTGCATCGCAGGAATGGCCAAATTGGGAGCCCATCTCCTCCCATAGATCATCTCCAATATCCAGTTTTATCTCTGCCTGGACGGCAGGAGTCAGGATTGGGCAATTCCAATTTCCGTCTAGAGGGTCTAGGAGGGTAATGATGCCTGAAGGCGTCGAAACCTCGTGAGTATGTTTGGACTCCCAACGATCATTCAGACCATCCCCATCGGTATCTCTAAGTCTAGGATTTGTCCCTAATTCTGCCTCATCGAGATTAGTCAGACCATCCCTATCAGGGTCGCCCAGTGGGCCATTGTCTGGATTGGGGAAGGTTTCGTTTTGTTCCCCAGTCTCTCTCTCAGTATCCACAGAAGCAACGGGAATATCTTCGCATTCGACCTCTGACAAACCCTCTCCAATGGTAATGCATGGCTCACCGGTGTCTAGTGGGTCCAATCCATTTTCTATCTCCCATCCGTCATCTAAACCATCCCCATCTGTGTCTGCTTCCTGCCAGTTTGTCCCATACAGGGTGCTCTCCATCCGATCAGGGATGCCATCTCCATCCCAATCACAGCCAATAGTAGGGACGTCGGGAGGGCATTCTCTCTGATTCCCGGGGTTTAGTTCGATATCATCAATAGCAGACTCGAAACCGCCTCTCTCAGTACTAGATAGGCCTGCGCCGACTACTGTGTAAATACCCGCTAAGCATAGCGTTGCAGTAATGGCAGCAACTGCATATTGGTTGTGAGTCAAAGCCATATGAGCACCCCGCCCTCTAGAGGGCGGGTCTTGCAGTTTGGGTTCGGCTATAATGATTAACGGCAGATGGTCCGGAAGAAATGGTCGTCTTCAGAATTAATTTTCTCTCAAATAAGACTCTATTCTGTCGAAAGCCTCGGAGAGGATTTCAATATCGGGGAGGCAAACCATCCTAAAGTGACCCCTGCCGAATTCAGGTGAAAAACCCGAGCCATGGACTACAAGGACATGCTCACTATGAAGTAAGTCAAGTACAAACTTTTTATCATCTGAAGCCAAATCTGGGTTCGATATTTTAACGAAGAGATAGAACCCTCCTCTCGGAGCTTGGCATTCAATTCCATCAATTTCGTTTATCCTGCTGATGGAAAAATCCAATCTCTCCTTTATCCTAGACCGGTGCTGATGCATCCAATTGGAATCCTCAGAAAGTCCTGCAAGGTATCCATACTGAGCAGGAGTAGAAGCACAAAGTCTACTCCTAAGGATCCTTTCAACGCCGTCTCTCACGTTCTCTAAAACTCCTGATGGATCATGCCATGCCATATACCCTATTCTCCAACCGGGAGCAAAGTATACCTTGGAGACGCCATTAAGAGTAATTACGGGACAGTGGTCGGACATAGATGCAGTAGAAACAAAATCCCCAGAGAAATCTAGGCCATCATAAATCTCATCCGAAATCACGGTGCAACGAGGGAAATCTCGAGTAATTTTGAGTAGCTTCTCTATTTCATCCTTAGTGGCTACGTTTCCCGTGGGATTATTCGGGTTTATTAGGACTAGAAGTCTAACACTTTCGTCCATCTTTTTGCGAATATCCTCCAAGTCGATTCTCCAAGAGTTGTTAGAGTCCAAACGATACTCAACTGTGGAGGCCCCATACATTTGGGGATACGCCATATACGGTGGATAATGTGGTCCCGGGGCTAAGACTTTGTCCCCGGGCTCCAGAAATGCTGCGAACAAAACTTGTAGAGCTTCAGTAACTCCATGGGTAACATATACATCATCTTCAGAACAACTCCAACCTTTCTGGGTCTCCGAGAGTGATATCGCCTTCCTAAGGGTCGCCAACCCATATGATGGGCCATATCCATTTTCCTGACTGTCTAATGCCTTCTTGTAAGCAGAAATCATATGTTCGGGTGTTGATAATCCTTGGAAAGCAAGTGGATCGCCGATATTTAAACGAATTATCGAATGTCCTCTTTTCTCTAACTCCATCGCAGGGACTACCACATCACGTATTGCGTATTCAATGGCGGCAGCGCGTGATGATGATTTTACAATTGTTGACATGCCATTACAATCCTAAGAATTCGCGAGCAGAATCTAGTGATGCAGGGATTCCATCGGAATTAGAACCCCCTCCCTGAGCCATAGTTGGGGAACCCCCCCCTCCGCCATTTATATGATGGGAGATTGACCTAAGAATCTCAACAGAGTTATGATTTTCTGAAGCGATGGAGTCCTCGGTACAAGCAACAATTAGCATTCCTCCTCCCTCTCTAGACCCAAGAACGGCCAATGTTGGAGATTCTGAGTCACGAGTGAGCTGGCCCAACATCGTCATCATGGCCCTCATGTCTCCCTCAACCTCCATGATCACGTATCTTATTCCTTCTTTTTCTACGGGGGCTTCTTTACCGCCGCTTGTCCTAAGTCTTACTATTTCTGCCTCGAGGGATTCTATCTTCTTCTGTTGAGTCTTCCATTCTTCGAAGAATCGCGAAACTGTCGATGGAAGTTCTTCCGCTGATACTCCCAAAACTTGGCTAGTCTCCGCAATAATCCTCTCTTGCGACCTGGAATGTTCGCGAGCCGTCTCACCTGCCACGATGTGCAGACGCTCTACCCCGTCTTGGACTTGACTGGAACGAATTATGCGTAACTCCCCAATTTTTCCTGTTTTATCGTGATGCGTCCCCCCGCATGCCTGTACATCGTGGTCACCAACACGGATGACTCTGATCCGACTATGTTTAGGTGGTCCTCCCTGATACAATTCAAAGCCAAATTCTTCGTCTGCTTCGGCCCTATCCATAACTAGTTTTTCAATTTCGATATCATTTTCTAAGATTGAGTTGGCATGATCTTCTATGGCATCTAGATCTTCACGATTTAATCTAGAATAATGTGTGAGATCTATTCTAGCATATCTGGAACCCTTGCTAGATCCAGCTTGCCAGATATGCGGCCCCAATATTGCTCTAGCACTTCCTCCAACGATGTGTACAGAAGAATGATGATCCATGAGTTGGGTTCTCCTTTCAGCGTCAATCTTGGCGGAGGTATCCCCTGGGCTAATCTCGCCATCCGTCAAATGTATGACCACATCTTGTTCAATTCTTGTGTCGACAACTCTGACATTTCCAATAGATCCCTGGTCCCCCAGTTGTCCGCCCCCCTCGGGATAGAACAGAGTGCGATCTAAGACAACGAAGTGTGTTGGTTTGATGCTTACTTCATTAGAAAGATTTAGCTTAGAAATCTGAGGCTCTGAAAGGGGGTTGCACTCGATTACCTTAGCCTCAAAGGAAGATCTCCCAGTATCCTTATAGTAGTCCAAAGAGGTCTTTGGGAGGTGCATGATTTGGAAAATGCTAGAGTTTGCCCTAGTCTTGGAGGCTTTCTTTGTCCTTTCCGCGTTCCTTGATGCCATATCCGCAGAGAATCCCACTCTGACACTGAGATTATTCCACCCTAATCTGCTAGCTATAGAAACTACCATCTCTGGGTTGAGGCCTCTTTCCTCGGCCAAACGAAATAGAATCTCATCAGAAATTTCATTTGCATCCTCAGGCGTATTCTGCAGAGCGGTTCTAACTGCAGACTCCCCTTTCCTCAACATCTCATAGTATCTTGATTCCTCAAGCTCAAGAATTGATAATACTTTATCAGTGGATTGAACGAAACTGGAAAAATCAAGATTAGTGACTATGTGATGCATACCTAGATCGGATAGCCCCAACTCCAGACCTAGATCATCTTTCATCCTGCAAACTCTTCTAGAGAGCATTCGAACTAGGTAACCGGCCTTTGAATTACTTGGAACTAAACCATCCCCTAACATATTGCAAATCGCATGCATATGATCTGGAATTGCGTAAATACTAGAAAGAGGCTCTGTAATCTGCTTAAGTTCGTCAACTGTAATTTTGAGTCCGGATTCACCAAGTCTTTCGGATAATTTTATGTAAAGAGATTCAACATCCGTACCGACGTCTATATTTAATATTCCAGCTAATCTAGACAGTTCCCCGAAGAGTAAATCGGTGTCTAATGAGCCTCCTAGAGATGAAATGATATCCTCGATACCGGCTAATTTCTTCAGCCATTCTACTGATTCGGGATAGATTGCTTCGTAGATTGTTGGAGTTCCTGCTGCTGCCCAGCAGAATCTCTCAAGTCCGTACCCGGTATCTATAATCTGTAAGTCCATTTCTCTGTATTTTAGGCCCTTAATCTCAATATCTCCATCTTCATTTTCCTCGAGATTCATAAATACAAGAGTTGCGAGTTCCAAGCCGCCGACAATGACCTCTAATGCTGGTCCGGCATTACCCCCACCAGACCATGGATTCTCGACATAAGTCAATTCCATTGGCTCAATTCCGAAAGTTTCTACCAACATTTCGTCACAGTATCTAACACACTGATCGATCCAGTAAACGACATCATTTTCCTTTGGCTTATTGAAAGCATGGTGTGCCATCATCTCAAAGGTGGACAAGTGCCTCCCCGATCTTCCAACTGCTGCTACATCTGTGAGCCTAATACATGGTTGGCTGATTCCTAAAGGATTTGCGGGCGGGGGTACCAAACCAGATGTCACATGCGGTTGGAAATCAGCTATGCTTGCGATTGTTAGGTGTATATCGTCCCTCCACCTGGCCACTACTGGGTAAGGTTCTATCCTAGAGTGGCCCTTTTTATCAAAAAAAGAAAGAAATTGCTCCCTCATCTCGTCCTTCAGGGACTTCCCCCTCATCGAGAATCCCTTGATTAGTGGATTTCCAATGAATGTGTATGAGTCTTCAGTACTATCCCCACAGGTAGTCCTCAATGGGTCTCTAGTCCAGAATCTAGACCCAGTCACAGAACAAATTCTACATTGGTGACCTGAATCTTCCCAGAAAGGTATGTCTATTTCCCCGAAAGTCACGATACCCCTCGACCATCCCATCGGAGGTTCGGTCTTGAAGTCAATGCGCAATTTTATCCCGGTGATTTGAAAGGAGGAGGTTTCCGAGAAACATTTGATGCCAGACTGGAAGGAGTTCCTTAAGCCAGAAGGAGACTCCTTGATGAGAATAAAAAAAAGAAAGAGTATGAAAGTTGATGCATTATTGGTTTCGGACAGCCAGCACTTGAAGAAAAGTAGCGATCGTTCACTTGAGCAACTGGCCAATACAGCATCTCTTCCGGGCGCAGTGGGTGATGCATGGGCCATGGCCGACTTCCATCAAGGGTATGGATTCCCGATAGGAGGCGTAGTGGCAACGGATATCGATAACGGGGGCGTAATCTCTCCAGCGGGAGTCGGTTTCGACATCAACTGTGGGGTTAGGCTATGCTCAATTGACATGGGATTAGAAGATATTGAGCCGCTAATAAGGAAAAAATCTGGAAGTGGTAGCAAGGAATTCGGGAATCGACTGAAGAGTCGGATCCCTTCGGGCGATTCGGGAAAAGGTGGAGTTTCATTAAGTAACATTGAGCTAGACGATATACTCTCCGAGGGTGCTAAGGCAGCAGCTGAGCTTGGGCTAGGCCATTTCGAAGATCTTGATAGAATTGAAATGAATGGTCTACTGGAGACTGACTCAAGTAGTATTTCGGAGGTAGCTAAAAGGAGAGGGTTGTCATCCTTAGGATCAATAGGAAGGGGTAATCACTTTCTTGAAATTCAGGCTGTCGATGAAATCATCGATAGTAAGGCAGCAAAATGTTTTGGTTTAGAAGAGGGTCGATTGACGGCGATGATCCATACTGGTTCTAGGGGCCTAGGGTATCAGGTTTGTTCTGAGCATGTGAAGAGTCTGGAGAAAGAGTTCAGGAAAACAGAAGGGGAGTGGAGATCTAAAAAGTGGAATATTTCTGTTCCCGATATTCAACTTGCCTCTGCACCCTTCTTCTCCAAACAAGGTCAATCATACTACGAAGCAATGAGCGCAGCTGGAAATTTTGCATTTGCTAACCGAAGTACTGCCACTCAGAGGCTTAGGGAAGCTCTGAAGGCCCACATGAGATCGGAAGTAGACATAGATGTTATTTACGATGTATGCCATAATATCGCGAGAGTTGAGGATCATACTGTTCACGGAGTATCATGCTCTTGCTGCATTCATCGGAAGGGCGCAACAAGAGCATTCGGAGGGGATAATCCCGAGTTGACTAGTGGTTTTTCGGGAATTGGTCAGCCAGTACTCGTACCAGGAGATATGGGCACGTCTTCCTATGTTATGGCGGGGCCAGAGAAAGGTTACAATCAAGCATTTGGATCATCTTGCCATGGAGCAGGCAGAGCAATGTCGAGAACTGAGGCCAGGCATAAGATTGATGGTAAACTAGTGAAGAGTGAGCTAGAGAAAAGAGGGATAGCGATATACGAGACGCATGAGAAATACCTCTCTGAAGAAGCTCCTGATGCCTACAAAGATGTAGATGATGTTATCGAACTAACGAAAAGAGCGGGATTAGCAAGGCCTGTTGCTCGACTAAAGCCTCTGATCGTAATCAAAGGATAAGAATCCTATTTTTAGATTTAATTTTCAAGTTGAATTTCCCCCATATTATCGATATATTTTTTATCCAACTCTGGGGGAAAAGCGATCCATCTAATCAGTAGAAAGTTTATGAAACCAAAAACGCAGGTATTCACTAACCAAGAAATTCTGTGATGCAAGAGAAGCACTTCTACCATCAAGTAATGCGCTGATGTTGTCACAACTAGCTGAGCAGAATAGGTCCAAAAGGCTCTATTCAGACTTACGAAGTAGGAAAATGTAGATTTGAAAGTAAATCTGTAATGCATAAAGTGGGCTTCCACGTTTCCTATCGCACTTGATACCGCCCAAGCGGCTACTGCTGTATGGGCTGGCCAGAGATCTAACCAATATAGGAATTCATAGAGGAGCAAAGCAAAGAAGAAATTGAACGTTCCAGCGATATTGAACCTTAGAAATTCGTAGAACATAACCCTCTTGGTCCACCCCACATCGTCTAATCTCCTCCTTAAACTTCGCATGACCTTGTTTACCTCCAAGGTGAACAAAGTAATGGCATCTTCTACTGGGGTTTGTTAAATTGGCAATTACTTGCTAGTAAATATCAGCTCTATATTATCGTAGTCTTCCATAATATATTCCTCGAATTTTTCATTCGTTTCTCCATCTACTTTCATACTAATTACGAACTCATCCCAATCAGGTATGCCATTGCGATTGATATCGAATTCTCTGTCGTCGGTTAAGGCAGGCCCCCCCTCCCTCTCCCATATCTCGAAAAAGGCACCAAGTGGGACATTCATTTTTGATGGGGTCTCGATATGTAGAGTTGTGAATCCGGTGTCTGAGGAGGAGTGTACATGGACCCATCGCATCCCATCTCTGCATCCCATCTGATCAATCCCGGTGTTTGGGTCTATGGACAATTGCTGGCCGTCAACTATTACCTTGAGATTGGGATGATAGTGAAATTTTATTCCTATGTCTTCTCCAGCAGTATGGGAAGTTTGGCCACCGATGCAACCTTCAGATACGCCCCAGTCGGGTTCAGCATCGAATAGACTGGGTTGAAGGACAGCTACAGCAAGAAATGCAATAGTTGCTACTGCTGCGCCTCCCAGTAACCATTTTTCAGTAGTCATTTCACCCAATGCCATGTCAGTCCGAAATAGGCCCTTCTCTTGAACTATGGGGGTTAAGAGGATAGATTATTCCTAGTAGTGGGGTTTTGTTCTATTGGCCCTTTGCTACATTGAGTAGCCGGATTTTGGGAGGGGTGTTTGCGGTTGAGCGGTTCCGGAATGGACCCCATCTGCCTCCTCCATTATTATCGTGAGGAGCGTGTTAACTAACGCCCTCAGCTCTTCCATTTCGCCTCTTAGATCATCCATACTACCAGTAAATTCAGTCACTATCGCATCCCACCAGAGGAATCTCTTCCTCAGACAGCGAGTTTTTCTGAAGCCTATAAACAAGTCAGTTGTAAAAACGATGATGATGCGGTTTATTGCGATTTATCATAAATTCCAGCGATCTACTAATAGTATTCTTCGTTGTAATCCTCATCTTCATAGTCTTCATCTTCATAGTCCTCGTCGTAGTAGTCATCTTCCCCGGCTGCCCTTCGCATGTAGTAAAATGCCACTCCCATCATTGAAATCAGCAAACCAAGGGCAGCTACTAGCATCATCATTCCATCGTCTGAATCTCCAGACCCGGAAATCGGACTAACTTCTATACCACCAATCTCAGCATTCTTATAATTTTCATTTGCAAAGTCATCATCGACCACTAAAACTAGCAGTGGTTGTCCTTCCTGCCAAGTTTGGTATTCAAACTCTGCCGTAACACTAGAGCTTCCGGGAGCCATGTACAATTCGACTGGCCCATACAGAAGGGTAGAAATTGATGGTTGCCATGTTCCATCTATTTTTTGCTCGTAAAGCCCCACAGAAATCACCCCTTCGTCCTTTCCAGGGTTCTCCCAATAGGTAACTATGGTGATTGTGTCGCCAACCAAGGGGTTCTTGGTAGGAGTTACCACTTCCCTTGTATGCTGCCCCAAGAACTCGACGATCCTGATGGTGGGAGTCCTTGGCAAGTTTGGCCCTCCAAGCCCTGCTACTTCGTTGCCTGCCTTGTCTGTTGACGTGATCCAGAACGAGACTCTGTCCCCCTCCTCTATGTTGAATTCTAGTTCGGGCCTGAAGTCTATCTCGCCTTGGTATACGTGGGCTCCTTGGCTACTTGAGAGCCAAGGTAGCTCGCCACTACTCTCAGTGCCTATGACTGGTTGACCATTCCTCTCGAAGACCCAAGAGACGTGAAGTGGACCCAGGTTCATCCCTATTTCCTCCATAATTGTGATAGTCACAAGAACTTCTTTCATGTCGTTTGTCTCCAATACCGTTAGTGAAGATTCAGGGTATTCCACCAGGTTGAAAAGCGCTGTTGGAGGGTTAGAATCCACAGTTGCAGAAGCTTCTGAATTCGAAACGGATTGAGACCACCCAGGAGTGTTCAACAAAGAAGTGGTTAAAGGTGTAAGCGGGTCTATAGGCTGGAAGTTTGGAAGGGTTAGCTGGACTGTGAAGTTTCCATCTGAAGAGACAGTTGAGGCTGATTCATAGATGCCCGTCCCATATGTCATAGAGAGGATGACTGCGAGGTCATCATTGATGTCAATCATCCTAACTCCAGAGCCGACGTGGAAAATTGCACCGCTCAAAGAGAATTCGTCTCCCTGCCCCAAATACAGAGATATCCCAGAAGAGGGTATTATCGGCTCAGTAAGGTCTGCAGCAGTATCGGGAATGGCGACGATCTTGTTATCCAGCCTCCATGAAAGGGAGCTTAGGACCTCTGATTCTATCTGATCCAAGCCGTCTTCGACCAATACTCTAGGCTTACAGTCGAAATCTTCGTCAGAAAATGGCATTTCCCAAGATAGAGAGAACCTGACGCTCAACTCCGTTACGGTAGAGGTGATTAGCTCGGTGCTAGAGCTTATTGGATTGAGCATACTATTATCTGGGCTCCAAAGATCTTCGGTATATGGATCATAGGAGAAGACTCCGAATTCACTACCGTAACCACAAAGATAGACAGTTATATTATCGATAGTTCGAAAGCCATTCGGCTCGTCGAGCCTAACCTTGAATGTATGCTCCTTTCCAGGGACCAAGTAATAGTCTATACTATCTTGAGTCAGCCTGTCCAAGGAGAAAGTCGAGCCCCCTCCTGAACCAGTTCCTAGTCCAGCACCAGCGAATTCAACCATTACATCCTCTGCTATGACTACAGATGCCCAAGAATTTGATGCGCCCGGGCCACCGCCTGTTCCACCTTGTTGGTAGGATAATCCTGACCAATCGGTTCCTTCGACATAAAGATGAATTTGTTCATTGTCCATTGAAGAAACATCGATACCGATGAATTGGACCTGTTCCTCTCCAGTAAGACCTTGGCTCAGAACACTTTGCTGGCTCAGGTACTCTTCCTCCTCTGCAATTCCATTGGAGTTATCATCGTCGATACCTTCCCTCCAATATTTCAGAGTGAGTAAATCGCCCCTGGCTTCTTGCTCGCTGACCGTGATGTAGGGGGAGAACACAGTTGGCGACACTACCATCCCATCCACTGGCTGCAAACCTATCGGCGTCTGGACTTGCATTGGCCCTGCTACTGGCGGGTTGTTATCGATCTCGACTGTTACAGTCTGCGAAACGCCCGTGGCGTCTTGAGCGCCATTCGTAGAGCTAGAGGGACCTACTCTCGTCATTATTGGGGACAATACCATCTCACTAACTCCGGATGGTGAAGAGACCGTTCCGAAAAATGAGCCGTCAGCCCCTGATTGGAGAGGGTAGACGGAGCCCGAGAGATCTAATGCTACAGAAAAGTCGCTAGGCTGCGGCCTCCTGTCATCAGTGTCTTGGAATCGGACCGAGCCGGTGATGTTCAGATCACCGCCATCAAGAATATGGAATGGATAGAACAGAGTGTCGAATGTGTTGGAAATTACTCTACCAAATTCGTCTCTAATCTCGAAGTTGTCAATTTGGAGGTCATTCTCCACTGCGTTCTCTCCAGAGCTTCCACTTTGAGCGGTCGAAGGCCAAATAGTGTCTCCATCAGCATCATTGGCTCTAGCAGTCCAATCAATGAAGTCAACATCATCCCAATTCCAATCCACTGTGAAAATCCAGTGAACTTCGATATCTGTGAATCCATCACTATGGATGCTTTGAGTAATGTAGCTAGAGGAGGTTTCTAACTTGATTCGTGGTTGGCCGTCAGTCTGTAGAATTGTGACTTGATCGGAAGACCCCCCCCATTGTCCATCTTGACTGTTTACTGCCTTGAAACCAATAACCGTACCATCAGAAGACAAGCCCTCCAGAGTGATGTCAGAAATTAGAGAATTGTCGAAAAGGTGGTGATGACTTGTGATAATTTCAATTTCATTGCCATCTGGATAAAATGTGTTTGGAACTGAAAAATCTCTGTTTACGAAAAGGAAATCGTATTCTATAGCGCCATCTACAGAAATTGCACCATAGTCGGAGAGCACGCTAATTGGGATGTCCGTCTCGTCACTGGAATCTTCTTCTGGGATATTGCCAAGATATGCCCCTAGGGAGGGACCTAATCCTGAAACATTCTCGAAGAAAATATAACCCATACCTATACTAGAGATTGTAATCTGCTGATTTATGGAAGACGAAAACGATAAGGAGATTTCCCGCCAATTTCTACTATTTTCTGAATCGTAATGTGTTGCGCCAATTAGTCCTATAGCAGATAGCTGGGCTTGACTCAGTGAGCTGATGAAGGGAGCATCTCCGATACCTCCTGAAATTGATGATCCGGCTATCTCTACTGTAACGGGGGCCTTGAATCCTAAAATATCGGGAGTGACGCTGACAAAACCAGAAGTAACCGAGGCTATTTCAGGGATGAAAACAGAGACTGATTCTGAGTTAGCTCCATCTAGGTCCAAAGTTACACTTCTAGAATAGGTGTCGGAAAGAGATATCCATGACTGCCATCCTAGGTGCCCATAGGCTATTCCTGTAGAGTCGCTGCTTGGGAACTCCCACTCATTCGAGCCATCTGCGAGGATATCTATTGCCGGGTTGTGAGCAGGATCTGAAAAGGTGGAAGAAATGCGTAGGACGTCTATCCACCCATTAGTTGGAAGATTTACCGAAACCGAGAATCCCGGCTGCTGATCGGCGAACTGGATGGTCCCTCCCTTTGAGGCGGTGCCGAGAGAGTTCCCTACAGAGTCAAAAACTGTCACTGAAACAGTACTTGAGACGTTCCCCTGGATTGTAACACTCTTAATCGGCCGTGGGGAATTAACGAAGTCTGAGGTTATTGTCCCCGTAATGGCAGTAGCATTCAAGAGACCGTCTACAACCTCCACTCCAGCACTAAAATCCCAACCGTTGTGGCCAGTATCGGCATTGAGAATCCGCTTGCCGCCGATATGGACCTTTGTCAGGCTGGGAGACTGTTCGGGGTTGCTGGCCCCCATGTGGACCTTCAGGCGGAGATTAGGATAAGCCTCAGCATCGATTCCAGCCAGCGAGAATGGGAATGAGATGTTGGAATATCCTGGAATCAAGGTTCCAGTGTTGGCCTCCACCAATGAACCCGATATCCAGCCATCTGGGCCTGCAAAACCTTCTACATCGATAAAACCTAGATTGAATCTTCTATCATTATCAAGACTGAATGAAGGGCTGATCCATTCTCCCGGGATGCCGAAATTAGAAACCCTCACCCCAGCATTGTCGATGAACCAACCTGCAAGGTTGATGAATCCATCAGATCCGAATGCGAATTTGAAACTGACATTATCCCCCTTGTAAGAATCCAAATTAGCCCTTAGAGTCGTCATCTCACTCGTAGATGTCCAAGATCCGGAGCCACCGGTACAATGGTCCTGGGTGAATATTCCAAGGCCCTGCAAATTGTGTCCTGCGAATGTGGATGCGGTGCCAGAATACCATCCTGGATCGAAGTATTGCCATGAACCGCCATTGACTTTGATGAAGACGGCCCCGCCATCCCAACCAGCCTCCGAGCAAGACCAGTGATCGAAGGTCAGGAAAGAAGTCCCATTCATCGGTATCGAATATGTGGGGGAGACCAGTCTGGCCTCGTCTATCCCATCCTCATAATTTCCTGAGAAGCCTACTCCGTATGCGTACGGGAATGAAGAGACCAAAGGAGGCCCGGAGTTTGTTGATACTTTATTCAATGTGAATCTACACTTGTCATTGTCGCACCCACCAGAGGTGGATCTCGACCATCCGGGGGCATCGGAAATACTCGGAGAATTCGCAGATGAATCTTCAAAGCCCATTTTCACCTCTTGGTCCCCCTTCTCGACCAAACCATGAGTCCAGTCATCCGTTGCTGGATTTCCATTAGAATCTGGAATCCCATAATGAGACATTGATGAGGAGGATCCAAAATCATCCAATAGTAGGGTTGTGTCATTGAAGTCAACTACTCTGATGTGGGAGACCGTGAAGCCCTCTCTGGAGTCTGGTGGATAGGACCCCCCATAACCTACTGAATCGTCAGTATTCACTACCAACCTGATGTGGACGCTTGGTTGATTCTGGAATCCTGCTGGAATGTCAAACGATACCAGTCTGAAATCCCCGGATTGGTCCCCATAAGTCTGGCCATTGTCTGCAGTATAGCCATTTTGTCCAGGTATTGCTCCGGATCTAGAAGAGCAAAGGGAAGTAGTGCTGCTAGTACTAGACGAGATATCTGCCCATGTGTTCCCGTTTAGAGATAATTCCACACAAGCATTGTCGCTAGAGGAACCTTGAAGATCCCATTCTGCATTAATTTCAATCTTCGAAGTAGAGTTTGTTCCACTGAGGTCAATGATTCTTTCAAGTGCACCATTAGCATCTGCACTGTACTCGCAAGTAGGGGGGGTGACAGAAATACATCCGTGGTGCCATACATCCAAGTCAACTCCTTCATTGATTATCTTGATATTGTCCAAAAACCATCCGGGCCTTTCCACGGATGCATTTGGGTCAGTCCATATTTGCATTCTAAATTGAATCTTGTCGGCATCCATAACACCGTCAAGGGAAGAAAGAGAAAAATTGCTTTTTACCCAGCCACTATGTAGTTCTGAAGCGAATACTGGCACTGGGGATGGTGCGCCGTTAGGTACTGGAGCGTCTGTGGACATCGTACTCGGATACCCACCTTGGGGCTGAGCGTATGTCCAGTTCCCCCATACATTATCAGTTTTCAACCGAAACTCCACCCAAGTTCCATCCCCCCCACCTGATGCAGTGCTATCTAGGTGATACCAGTGATCGAAGGTGAGGTAGTAATCGCTAATGTACTGCGGCTTTGGGACATTTTGGGCCGGAAGGAGTAGGTATCCCGTGGTTCCAGCTGGAACTGGCTCTCCGGGCATTGTGCCTGCTGAAACAAGGCCCTCTGTTGCCGAAGAAGGTACTACTCCGTGAGTGAGATTCTGCTCCTCTCCAAATACGCTGCCATTGAGATCTAAGAAGGTGGTAGCACGCCAAAGTTTGAGTCCGTGACAAATGTACGAGGTGTTCATTATCTCATCTGCTTCCAAGTTCCTATTGTCATTGATGTCGAGTCCTGATTCAATCTTGAAACCAGAATATTGACAATTTCCTCCGGACGGTTCAGATGAAACGTCCACCTCGTACTCATATCGCGCACCGAGTAATGCGGATATATTCCCATCACTGCCATTCGTGTCACTAATTACGATAGTCGGAGTTGAGGTGTAGTTCTGACCCCCACTTGAAACGGCAACTGAGTGTATCTCCCCGGTAGCGAAAACGTTTGCAGAAATCGAGGCTCCAGAACCATTCCCAGTGAAAATACTCACGTCAATGCTATCTGTTGATTGGTAGCCCGATCCCGGATCGTCAATGTTCATCGATGTGATAGATCCATTCTCATCTACAGATCCTATCGAAGCTGCTGCTCCTGAACCGTCACACTGACATTGGATTACTACCTGATCCTCCGTGTCATAATTCACCCCTCCACTGTTGATTGTGAGACTCTCAATACCTGAACTAACAGAATATGTTCCTGAGAAACCTGAGCCTCCGCCACCCGTAGCAGATAGGGTTCCAGCAACGTATCCTTCTCCAGAATCATCAATAGTAAGAGAAGTAACCACATCATCGTTGGCGAATGTCTCGCAGAATAGCAATACCTCCAATGACTCCTCCATGTCTAAGAAGCCATCGAAATCGCTGTCAAGCCCGTGACTGATGTATGTTCCTTGAGAACCTCCACAACCTGCCAAGGTTGATGAAGAGCCCTTATCGTAAACTCTCTTCCAACCTGGAGAGTATGTGTAAGTTGGATTTAGTGTAACCTCTATATCCCCAACATCAAACGTGCTAACGTTTGATCTCGACCCGTCGTCCTTGAGCACTAGTTTACCTTCATCGTTCATCTCTATGCCTACGAGGTTTCCTAGCCCGAAATTATCTTCATCCCAAGAAATTCCTGTATCGGAAGACGAAGAAAATGGTGAGTTCGTAACATGGATCCAGCCATCCATAACAGTGGAGTTAGTTGGAACCGTAAAACCATTGATCACAGTAGGGCTTCCTTCACTGTTTACGATTGATGGTCCGGACCAATTTGAAACCCCTGCAGAGGTCATTGGGGCTGCCAACATTAGTAGTGATAGCACGGTCGCTAGTCTTGCACGTTCGCTAGGCATGCTCATATTGGGACTTTATTCAGTTATGAACCAATCTACAATAATCTCAGAAAATATGATTCGTAGATGGAGCCACTGGGGGGAATTGAACCCCCGACCTTCGCCTTACCAAGGCGACGCTATACCTCTAAGCCACAGTGGCAGCGCTATGACGAGGGGTCGAACCTGTTTAATCGTGGCGGATTTCATAGAGAATACAGGAATCGTCATTGTGAAAACCAATAAGCGGGTGCGGGGGTACAGCCGAGGTCGCATAGCCCGGTATTGCGCGGGCCTGGAAAGCCCGTGGGATTTTTCCCTCGCGAGTTCAAATCTCGCCCTCGGCGCCAAAACCTTCCTTAGTGGCACAAATTGGCACCAATGTACGAGTGTCTTATTCAATACCGATGCTCCCAAGACAACATGAAGGAAGTGGCCGGAACGAATGGGGTAGCAAAATCCGGCACAATGATCAGATTTAGTGACTATACCAAAACGAAATTTTTTCGAGGAATTGATAGTCGATTAGGAGTTCTTGATTCTCTGCTAAATGAGGGCAGATATGGCGCATATTTGATTCTGAATTTCTGGGGTTCGAGAGAATTGACCATGGTTCTCTTATGTTTAGCCGGATTCATATTGGGGACCTGGGATGTGGGGATTGGTGAACTTTCAGGAGGAGGAGACTACAATAGAAGAGGAGTCCTTGGAGGGGATGAAAGTGGATTCCTACATATTAACGACATGTCTCTAATCCTATCTCTGCTTTCATTAATTAGTTGGGCATCTTTCTTGGTTCTTCTCTGGATAAGCTATCCGATAATGCGAGAAAACATGGTTTACCTAGTGATTGGAATGTCATTCATACAATTTGGATACATTAAGGCGCATGCTGATACGCCGGGATTTCCAGCTGATGCAGGAATTGGCGGATGGATCTGGATAATTGTAGTCAATATGATTATGATGTTTCTTTCCATATTTGTAGTCAGAAGAGCAGTGATCGAAACTAGAGATATTCACGTACAGAGAAGGCATGCCCATCCGGATCCCAGAGTTATAGAAAGGGCTTGGAAAGATCATAGTTTGAAAACTTGGAGTTTAGCGATAGGTATCTGGATCCTCCTTCTGAATGTCAGTTTCTGGAGTAGTACCCATTCTGTAGCACCAAGTCCCGGTGAGTTAGATTTCAGTTATTTTCTAGTTTTTGTATATTTGACTACAGGAGTTTTAGCATCTGTTCTTCTACTGGCGATTATATGGATGCCGGAATTCATGCTAGGTACCACAGAGAAGACAATTCAGTCTTCCAGAGCCCGTGAAGTCGCAGGAGAAGAAATTGAGGGGCCAAAGGCTGAGCAGGGGAAGTGCCCAGTTTGTAATCAAAAGACCTTATCGATGAGAGAGTCTACAGGCAATATTATTTCCCCATGCGGTAATGACAACTGCTCGGGCAAGGGAGTGCCCGGTTCTAAATGTGAGCAGTGTGAAACTAAGATCCCCTCGAGGTTGGTATGCGGAAATTGTGGATCCAACACCACGGTGGGGAGTCATTTTGGCAGGGTTGAAGCGTGGTGAAAGAACCGTCTAAAGGGGAGGAGTGGTGGAAAGAACCCTCCTCAGAAGAGGTAGGATATGTGGAGGATGTGAGTACTTCTCTGCCAATTTCTGATTTACAGCGGCGCGTAGGTAATAGCGCTCTTGGGAGTCTGGTAGCAATAGTAATGTCACTATTGGTGATTCTAGCTTCTTCAATAACACTAGTCTATATCTGGAAGGGCGAGGATGGATTCGTAATCTCGGGCCCATCTCCAGTATTGCTCTCTTGGCAGTGGGAATATAGGGAAATAGTTGGTATGAATAACGACTCAATTTCTGATCTCGACGGTTCTGGGGTAGTGGTCTGCGTGGTAGACTCTGGAATAGATCTTAGTCATCCAGACTTGCGTGGACTTGAGTTGAGGGGTTGGAATGATTTCGTCAATGGAAACAATCAGACTTACGATGATGAGGGTCATGGTACCTCTATGGCTGGAATTATTGTTTCTAACGGTGGGTTGTCCGGTGTTGCTCCGGGAGTCGACCTATTAGTTGCCAAAGCCATTGATGAAGAAGGTCAAGGTAGCGATGAAACTGTTGCCGAATCTGTTGATTGGTGTGTCGAAAATGGTGCTGACATTATTTCCCTTAGCTTGGGTGGGAATCAGGGCTTCGGATCCGGATTTTTCACGACAGACGAGTTAGAACAGTCAGTAAATGACGCTTTGGATTTAGGAGTGTTTGTAGTTGCATCTGCAGGGAATGACGGCGGAGATGATGATGATGGTGATGTCGGCTCTCCAGGTTCGGTTGAAGGAGTAATATGCGTAGGGGGAATAACGAGATTTGGCGACTTATGGGAAGGAAGTTCGAAGGGAGACAATGATGGAAGGTTATTGAGTCTGAACCCTATTCTCCCTCGCAACGATCCTGACAAAAAGCCGGAAATAGTAGCTCCGGGCCATGAAGTCCCGGTAATTTCTGCATCCGGTACTGGAAAAGGAGACTGGTGGGGTTGGTCAAGTGGGACGTCTGCTTCAACTGCCTGGGTTAGCGGATCAATTGCGTTGCTTCTAGAGGAACATACTGATTTACAGAGAGAAAATTCTCAAGGAAGGCAGTCAATAGATAGCGTCAAAAGTTCTCTGATGGAAGTTTCTCAGATGAGAGAGGGACAAGAATCACATGACGACCATTATGGATATGGTCACTTGAGGGTAGATTTGCTTGTGCATCATTTTAATGGTTAGTAAATCCCTATGCTCGCTTTAGAATGGCTACAAGAGTTCCGCCAGATAAATCTGCAAACCCAACTGAATGGGACTCATTGGCCGTCTTAATGAGATCAATCCATTGGTTGAATTGTTGGACTTTAGACTGGGCAGGAGTTGGTTCATCTCCCTCCAAAACATCACCAACGTCTCCAGTGGGGACAGTGGGCTCTAATACAAGCATCAATCCCCCAGGGGCGAGTAATTCGAAACACTCAGAAGCCGCGGAAATCCGTTCTTCTTCTTGGAGATCGATGACGAAAAGGTCGATTGGCAATGGCAATAATGAACTCAGTGCGATCTCTGGCAAGGATACGTTTGACGCCTTGAAAGATGATGTCTCAGCTAGAACTTCCTGCCAATTCATGGATATCACTTGTGCCCATGATTCGGCCCCATATCTACGGATTAATCGATCAATGATTACCCCGAATCTCTTTCCAGGTTCAACGATTCGGTATTTTTCTGGCCTATTTTCTTCGGCTCCCGAATCTGTGCACCAGCAGTCGAACAACCATGCGGAAAGATGTCCAATTCCTCCTCCGATTAGAACTGCATTTCTGGGAGATACTCTGGCACAAACATCCCTAATTCTCGCCCTGACGGATCTTGGTAGAATTTGCAGGTCCATGTGAAGCATTTGTTCCCCTATACTAGCAGCTATTTCTGGTTCATCCTGACTCCTATTATCATCAGGTGAAAGTAGCATACGCATTACCTCTCCCTCTGAGGACTGAGGAAGCCCTCCTGAGTTCGTGAGATCGCTCATATTAACACTCTGAGGAGCACCATACTTCAATCATGCCACTGGAATGGATTGAATACTTTGTCATAATGCGAAATGTGATGGCGAATGGTGAAGATGAGGATATCGTATTCACGGAGTGCCCATCATGCTTTGAGGAAACTGAACACCAGATAATCAAGAAAACCAGTAAAGGAAAAGGAGAGGACTTCCTTGTAAGGTGCACAATCTGTGAGAACGTACATAGAATTATGCTCAGACCACCCGATTTAGTATTTGTTAAGACGACACTTTCCGATGGCAAAAATAGCCAGAGAACTGATGTGGAGGTTGATGAAGATGAGGTGATTTCGGTAGGGGATGTGTTCGAGCATATGGGTGCAACATGGAGAGTAACCAGAATAGATAATTCAAAATCGCAGCCAGAACAAAGCCTTGTTTCGACAGACATATACAGCATGTGGGCCACCAGGACAGACAAAGTAGTGATTAGCATCACACTAACAGACGGCGAGATTAGTGAGTCGATCAAGATGGATTGCGAGCCAGAAAGAAAATTCTCTTGTGGAACAATAATGGTGATCGATGATGAGAGATGGAGAATAAGGGCCATCCACACAGGAAAAGGTCGAACTTTGACTGGAAGCAGATTTGCTAGGGAAATTCGTAGGATTTATCTCCATAATCCAAACAAATCAAGAGATGAGCTATCTTCGATTGGTCCAAGGAAAAAGAAGTGATCTGGTGACGTGAACTGCTACATCCGGATTCTCCCTTAATCTCCTTAGCCCGTACTCATACCATTTTTTCCCGTATGGCAGGTAAATCCTAGTCTTGTGACCCTGATTAGAAAGCTCTCGTCTAACATTACCTCTTACACCCAGGAGAAACTGAAACTCATAACCGGGCCCCTTTCCTTTCTGTCTGATGACTTTAGAGGGATGTCTAGGATCTTCTTTATTTGGGCCCATGCCCCTAGATTTCAATGCGGAAATAGAATGTTCGATTACCGGAATGTCATGAGAAGCTATTGCGGTGTAAGACCCAGAATCTAACATCAAATCGACGGCTAGATTTGTTGCGTTAACAATATCTGCATATTTTGTATGTGCGATCTCCTGAGGCTCGAGGTAAATCCCCTTACAAATTCGGAAATCGGTGAGTGGACCTGTTTTGCCATATATTTCTTTGATATCTCCCATAGTCCTGAGCATCCGGCCCTGAAGCACCACCCCTACATTGGTCAGACCAATCGAATGCATGAACAATGAAGCATCTATTGTATCCTGTGTAACTCGATTGTCCTCCATGTCTAGTCTGACAAATATATCAAAATCGTTTGCCTTCCTGACTATTCTCTCTATATTGTCAAAGGCAGCTTCTTTGTCGATTAGCAAACCAAGGGCGGTTGGCTTGATCGAAATATTTGCATCCAAACCGTTGGCAACTATTGCATCCAATACTCTTTCGTATTCTTCTATAAACCAAGAAGACTCCTCGATAGTGGTTATTTCCTCCCCTAGAACATCAACTGTGAAACAAGCACCCTCTGTCGAAAGTTTCTCCATCAATGATACTGCATCTTCTAGATTTAGTCCTGCCATGTATCTTTGGGCAACTAACCTCACTACGAAACGTGGGGCAAAGGGCAGAAATGTTACAATCATTCTCCCGATGACTCCCATTACCTCTGACAGGTACGTTAGTGACTTGACAATTACGGGTCGGTGATTTGCTTGCCTCTGAGTACCGGGACGCCCAACTCAGAAAGAAATTTTGTTAGTTCACTTCTTTGCCATGATTTGAATGATTTCCTATCCAGATGTGCGAAAACATTTCCGCCGGGAAAAGCAATTCTAGTTGAATCAACTGCAGATTTCACTGAATGTTGCCAAACCCCAGAATCCGAGCCCTCGGCTGTTCTTTCGAAATTTAAGGAATAGCTAGCTAAAACATGACCTAGCCAAACATCCGATTCTGATATCACAGCCTTGTGTCTTGGCGCATAATGACCTCCGCCAAACCCGATCATAACCTCTCCGCGACCTTCCCACTTACGGCCCCCTTCTTCAATACCGAGACATAGTGAGATTGTTTCAGCCCAGACCCTAGCTGCTTCCTTATCAGCCCACTGATCCTCTGTGGAGCCAATCTCGAGATATAATGCAGGACTCTCTAGCAATGGCCCATGGTGGGTAGTTTCTAGAGTCAAGTCATATTTCTCATCTAATTTCTTCGCGGAAGCTATTCTCTTCATTGTTCTAAATAGTTCTGCAAATTTTGTGGAGGGAGGGGGCACCTTTCCATTTATCCCGCCCGATTCTGCTTTCATCCCATGAGGCGTGCCTCCGGGAATTCCGATTGCATGAAGGGTAATTGCTGGAGTCTCTGATGAAGAAACATGCCGTGATAGAACTAGTACTTCATCCACGTCTGAACTTGTAATCTCCTGATGCTTCAAATCTATTCCATCCGCCCAGATGTGGAGCTGGTCTATCAATAGCAACTCTATGTCGGAAATTGAGTTTGTAGTTACCTTCCCATGGCTATACTGCTTAGTTTCCCCCCAACCATTTAATTCCAACACTTCTGAATAGATATTCATCGAAGCTGTATCCTCCTTGGATGCCAGCAGCAACGTAACCATATACATTCGTAGGGGTTTCCGACTTCAATATTCTTGGAATCCTTTCAAAGCTCATTCGACATCCGGGCATCATGGAGTTCGCGGGAGTTGATTTTGCTCCCACTCGTATTGACTATGGAAAGAATATACACATCATCGCTGGAACTCAAGGAGAGTTGTGCAAGATTGACTCCCTGGGTGTTGAAATTGGAAAAACATCAGTCCCCCTTCCAGCACCTTGTATCGATGGCATAATTCTGGACGATGTTTGGGTAGGAATTTGGCTTGATAGAGAATTCAGGCACGCAAGAATGTCTTCCTTGCCATTACTGTCTGATTGGACCGATGGACCGAGTAGAGAAGAGTTGAGGAAATCTATCACTTTTTCAGAACATGATTTAGTTGGTCCAGAAAACTCAATTTGGCATAGAGAGCTCGATTCTGAGCCATTGAAGATCGGAGCGATTTCTGACGGGCTAGTATTTGCGACTACTTCAGGAGTATACAAGATCGGCAAAGATGCAAAAGAAATTTGGAGAGGTATGATACCAAGGTGGCCGGAGATTTCCGATATTGGTCGTTTTGACAGAATCGTCGGGATCATTGAATTTTCCAGAGGACTTGCTATTTGGACTGAAGCGGGCGGGGTAGCGGTTCTAGATCCGTCCAATGGACTCGAGATATTCTCCAGAGTGATAAAAATGGGAGAAAAAATATCAAAGATTTGCTATTCTGAAGTCGGTGGGTGGTTGATTCTGCTTCATGGCAATTGCATAGCGACCATGGATAGTATCGAAGATTCACCGAGAATAAAAAAAATCCTAGGTCCTCCAATTTGTGCAGAATTCGCTGAAAATAGCTGGTTCTGGACTGGTTGGAGGAATGATGGGAGAATCTCAGATGGAGAAATTAGCTGCACTGAAAGGAAATCTATCGGAGTAGGTATCCTGAATAGGAAAGTTCTCACGAATAATGGTACTTGGAGTGACTTTGGATCCTCTGATTAATCATTTTTTAATGAGTAACCGCACTTACCACAGACTTTCCTGTCACTGTGCTCTCCCAAAAAAACACCCGGTCCACATGCCGGGCATTCGGTGCCCTTTCTTACTAATTCTCCATCTTGTACTTCATACTTAGAGTGCTTAGAATTAGGATTAGGACCGTCACCCATCACTCCTCACTCCCTTCGTTTTCGGGTTCTTCTGGGCCATCAGCCTTAGCGGCAGGAGATTCTTTTTGTTCGGCCTTTTCCTCTGATTTAGATCCTACAGACTTGTGCCTCTCCAAGACATATTCTGGCTCTATCGAAGCAGAGTCCTCTGATCCGTAAACTAAAGCAAGACCGGATGTTCTTGACATTCCGAATCTAGTGTTCACATTTTTAACAAAAACTAGTTCTTTATTGGAGCCCGGCTCCGCCTTTGAGGCGGCAATAACCATCTGAGAAAGTGAGGGAGTTGGTTGGTTCGGGTGATCCCACTGAAATGTCAATTCTACCCTGTCAAGCAATGGGTTCTCCTTCCTATTCAAAACGTCCATAAAAACAACTACCTGATATTAACTTTCAACGCGTAACTTCCTGGGCGAGAGATTTGCAATCTCTTTGCTACTTCTGATCTATCTGGATGCATAATTACCACATATCCTTGCCAATCTGTCGTTACTGGAGCGCTCGGACAGTAATTGCATTGTGGGGGTTCAGACTTCTTGTCAGGATCTGGGAGAATCATGTTACATTCTCCGCAAGCGAAAGGTTGTCTGACCATTCACTCATCCCCTCCCAACCAATCGAAAGATCCCAGACCATCCATCTTGCAGTTGAGCCCAATCTTACTGGAACGAGGGTCATTGTGATTAATTGACTTGGAGACAATTCTGGATCTAACGAAGGATCCCTCCTCCAAGTTTCTTCCACTTTGTGAACCCTCGATTCTCTTCACTCCGAGGTTTACCTGAATTGGCTCATCCAAAATTTGAGATTTGTGCAGTAGTGCCTCCATTGGCCCTATCCTAACGAATGCCCCATATTCGGATACTTCGGAGACCGCTCCATCGACCACTTCGTTATTGTCCATAGAGAAAACTAGAGCCTTGAAACGTACATTCTGATAAATAGCTCCGTCTCCATGTATAATTTTCCCCCTCCCTACAGCTTCGTGATCAAAGGTGAGGAGGGTGAAGTTCTCGTTTTCATCAAATCTGCACTCGAAAGCATCATGCGCTAGCTCGTCGATATGTTCCTCAAGTCTTCGCCCCCTCCTGATGTACTCAGCAGGGATTCTTATGGTGTCCTCTCTTGTCTCAAGGGCGTACATTTTTCTTCCACCTGTGCGGACCTTTCCGAAGCCGGACAGAGGGGGGAGTCGCCTCCCGTCCCTCATCGGCCATGCCTCTGGAGGAGAGGTCCGTGGCCGTAGCGACTGACCCATCCTGTATAAGCGCAACGGATTCAAAGATGTGTTCGGCTTCAGAGTTTTTTTAACAGACCGTAGGTCTGAATGAGGGTTTGGTGCGAATGTTCAAGTGGATTAGGAACCGCATGTCATATTCTGATGGTGGCAGTCAGATACTCCGAGTCCTTCCGGCGAAAGGCGATTTGTGTCATTTCAATTGCATTGTTTGTGACTTCGTCGATATCCGCAACCGGACTAACAAAGGAGCCGATGCACCTTGATGAGGGGGCAAATGCGAAGGAAGTTGACCAAGATGAAGAGGGGGGCATATGGATAGATGGAGGTCAACCATGGCCCCAATTTGGAAGGACTGCGTCAAGAATCGGGGACGTACCGGGACATTCTCCTGAGGGAGGGGCTGGATTTGGGGCCCCTGTAAATGCCAGTTCTCTAAAATCGATTGTTAAACCTGCAGTAAACTGGATTTATGGCTCATACTCAATTGGGACGGACGCTCTGTCCACGCCCATAGCCGATTTGCGGCAATCCATCGAAGTAGGACCCGGGGCTAGCGAAAGATGTGGAGGAAGTTCTCTATTCACTGTCATAGTTCAGACCGAAGATGTTTCGGGTTCGCCACATAGTATCCTTAGACTCATAGAAGGAGAGGACTCTGAGCTTGCTTGGCAGGCGGACTTAGGAGAAACAGAAGATATCAAGGCGTCACCAGTAATTGTTGACATAGACGAAGATGGTCGTCCGGAAATAGTAGTTGTTTTCGATTCGGGGGGATCCATGAATATCGAAGCATGGTCTCCGAGACTATCTTGTACAGTAACTGGTTGGTCGTACTCTGGAAATTCCGGAGAAAGATTATGGTCATGGAGTGACGATGGTCTGATGATAAGTAGTGATGAGGGACCTTACGTTAGCGGCTTCTTGGGCGGACACAAGCCCACTACCCAACCATTGTTGGCAGATCTTGACTTGGACGGAACTGCAGAGTTAGTTATCGCTGCCATCGATGAGATTTCCGAAGAGCCGGTTGTGATTGCTTTGCCCCTCCAAACAAATGGGACTCCAAGCTCTATGTGGGAGGTCTCCTTGAACAAAGGCAGCCATCCCTCTGATCCATCATTCGCACAGGTGGATGATGACACTGGATATGTCATCCTTACTACTATTGAAGCAAATAATGGAGGATTATGGGTTTGGAAAATAGATTCTTCGACAGGAAATTCGATCTGGCAAAATGGACTTAATATGAATAACCTGGACGGGGATACTAACTCCCCTCACGTCAGACTTCCAGGCCCTGTGATAGCTAATTTGGATTCGGATTCCGATCCTGAAATCATCATTACCATCCCTAGTGACGCAGATGGTTCTTCGGCAGTGGACGGAGCTGAATTTAGAGGGTTGGAAATATCGGATGGTTCGCAATTGTGGAGCTTTGAAGCTTCGAATGGTTTCGCTGATGCTCCACCTGTAGCGATCGATACAGATGATGATGGAGAGCATGATAGAGTTTGCTGGAATACTTGGTGGCAGACTAACACCGAGCGACAAGGTGCTGCTGGTTGCCATGATGTTAGTGATTCTGATCCAAATCAAGAATGGGTACAGGATTTGGAACAAAGCAGTGGAACTCCGAATGACGAGATTGCTGTTTCGCCCCCGACATGGATGGATATAGATTCAGAAGATGAGCCTGAACTACTCGTCTCATATGGCAGAACTCTATGGGCGTTTGATGGGGAAAGTGGTTCACCTGCTGGAGTGAATTCAGCATGGTCGGATGGCATTGATCTGGATCACAGAACTTGGTCCTCACCATCTTTGGCGGATATCGACGGAGATGCGACGATAGACCTAGTTTTGGGTAGTATGGCAATATCAATGGGAATGTCGGATGTCAGAGCCCTAACTGATGGCAGGGGGATAGAGTTCAATCCAAGTTCACCAGATCCGGGACAAGAAGTGACCATAACCGCTTATGTAGAAAACGCCGGGACTGTCGAGACGGAAGAGTCAGTAGATGTCGCGATACTAGCCAATGGAATAAAGATTGGAGGAAATTCTATTTCCCCATTGGAACCTGTTGAGCCAAGTGGGGCCGGTTCATTCGCTTCATTCAATGTTGCTTGGAATGGTGGACTTGGTGAGCATCTATTCGAAATTGTTGTAGATCCAAATCAAAATCTCACCCAAACTAGATTTGACAATGATATACAATCCAAAATCCTGACAATAGTTCCCCCATATAATGCGTCTTTCGAGATTCCAACAGAACCTGTCAGAGTAGATCCCGGAGGATCGAAAAAGGCGATTGTCGGAATTAAATCCACTGGTAGACTTGCTGGAGAATGGAGTCTTTCTGTAAATGGGGATAATTTACCAGAAGGGTGGTCATGGGTGGACCAAACGCCCGGAGGGATTAACGGAATTGAAATAGGAGTGGGTGATGTTTGGTCTCCTAGTCTGATAATTAGCGCTCCTGAAAATGCATTGGGTTCAGACTCAGGATTTCTCTCCCTAACTCTAACTCATGACAATGGAAATGAGTCTTTTTCGGCAAATCTCCCTGTCGAGGCCAATAGGACTAGGGGCTTGTCACTAAGAGGCCCCGACGGAACTGGCCATAGTACTGGCTTAGGACTTGTCTCCGAAGAAGCCATTGCTTGGCTGTTAATCGAGAACTTAGGTAATGCTGCAGAACAACAAATTGCCATATCCTGGGATGGCACAAGCTGGGGCTCAGATCTAAGAATCTTCGATTCGGATGGCATTGAGATTAGTGCCCTCAGTCTTGGTCCGGGCGAAATTGTTGAAGTAACTGTTAGATTGCCGGTTCCGGCAGGAGCTGCACAGGGAGACAGTGTAGAAACTCCCCTGAGTATGTGTGTTGGAGCTGGAGAACAACAAGCGTGCAGTTCTGTAGAGTTGGAGTTTATCGCCTCAAGGACAGTGATTATGCCGAGCCATATTAGAACGGTCCCTGAAAATGATTTGGAATGGGAGGTATTTGCAGACTTGGGAGAGGGAGAGGAAGTTGTAAATTGGTCACTGTCAGAAGCTGGAATGGTGATGCAGGGCTGGTCGTGGAGCGGCTCTGGGGGATTGAACGTTTCTGGGGATGTTGTTTCCCTTGCGGGGACTCCGGGTTCGAGGGCGAGTGGAATTCTTAATCTTGACATGCCGGAAGATGCAAGACCTTCTTTCCACCTTTTCGAGGATGCCGGAGAGAATGGCTCAAACACGCCTCTTTCTCTATCCGTTGAAGTTCTGCAAATTCACAGGGCGGGGCTTGAAGTCAACTCTCCGACACTCCAGCCGTATGTTGTAGATGTGGATGAGCCAAGCGTAGTTGTATTGAGATTAGAAAATCCGGGTAACGGGGACGATTCATACCACCTATCATATGAGGTAATGACGAGTGAAAATATAAGTTCAGACCCAGGAGTGATAGTCTCTTTCTCAAGTAATCCTGTTGAATTGGGCGCGGGGAGTCTGAGGACACTGCCACTGAGCGTTACTTTGCCAGACAGTACGCCTGCTAGAGTGCCGTTGTCAATTAAATTCGTGATGACTTCGAATGGAAATGGAAGTGTTTCTGACGAAAAAGAAGTGATTTTCGAAGTCATGCAGGACCATCGTTGGGATATTGAGACGACCTATTCGGGTATCGAGCTCGGCGGTTCTACGATTCCGATATCCCCGGGAGGAATAATTGAAATCCCGATTAACGCAACCAACATTGGAAATCTAAATGATGATCTAGCGGTTGAAGTTGTATACGAAATTATCAGATCTGGAGAAGATGTTTCTCAAGGATGGCTTTCTAATGGGTCTGAGATTTTTGAGGTAGGCGTAAATCAGACAGTGGCTTTGATGATTACAAATTCAGTACCTTTCGACTCGTGGAACGGATCAATTATGGAAACAAACGTGTCTCTAGTGGCTAGAAATGAGTTGATTTTACAGTTTTCTTTCAGATTGGAAGTGATTAGGGCACCGGGATGGTCAATTTCTTCTAAAAATGCAGATCTGGAAATCGAACCAGAGGGCTCCCAAGTAAGTCTCGAAGTAATTCAGATGGGTAACAATCCTAGCCAACCATTCGTTTCAGTTTACGTTTCAGGTCAAAAGGATTGGGTGATTGATGAGTTCGAAGAGCTTCCGATTGTGAGTCCGGGAGACTCGACTACCCTGTTGCTCAATATAACGCCTCCAAAATCTGCAATTCAAGGAGTTCCGGTAGAGCTGAGAGTAAGGGTAAGAGACGGTGACGCTTTGGGATTGGTCGAAGTTTCTCTTCCATTGAGGGTTTCTGTAATCTACAATTTCTCCATGAATGGTATGGGGCCCTGGGTGATTTCTCAAGATGGAGGATTCCCCATGGCAATGGTAGAAAATCATGGAAATTCCCCTACAACCATCTCGTTTCAAGTTCTCAGTCTACCTCAGAACTGGAGTATCAGAGGCAGTGAAAAGATAGTTTTGGGAATAGGGGAGGCGCGGGGAATACCATTGGAATTGGTACCTGACCAAAACTGGTCTGGACAAGAAAAGACCGTACGTATTCTCTCGGAAGACCCGTCTGGCAATCAAAGGGAGCTTATCATCAGCACCAAGAAATCGCAATTCTCTTGGGCCAGTTCGCCTTATATTTTTGCACTAGAGGGGGATGATGCGATAATCAATATCCATGGAACTAATCCCGAATCAGAATTAGTTGATTCTGGTTCCTTGGAAAAACTAGATTGGACTAATATGGGGTGGATAGTTAGTTCTCGCTCAAGCGAGAATAGTAGTATTTTGGTAGAAGGTATTGAAGAGCTTGATTTTTCCATGTTTGTCGAAGATTATCTGACAAGAAGTGCAATATGCTCAATATCTGGGGAGATCGGCAATATTGGCGGCACGTGCTTGATAGGCAATGGGAGTGAAGAAATTACATATCAAATTCTACTTATTGCGGATAATGGATTGGTTCTTGATTCAGATTTTGGAACCTTATCGGAAAATGAGGTTCTAGAATTTGTGAATCTAAGCGGGAATAGCTGGGATCCGGATCCAGGAGAAAGGAGTATCGTGATTAGAGCTTTAGACGAAAGGGGTTTCGAAATCGGTTTTACCCAGAAGTCATTTGATGTGAGGAGAACCGATTGGAATGTCGGCTTGGGGGAAATTGAGATTGTTGATGGAGAGATTAGAGTCCCTACAAAGAGATTTAACGAAAATCTTCTACAAGGTGCTGACTGCGTAATCACGCTCTCGGCCGGAACCCATTATTCCGAGCACTTGATTGACATGACTCAGGCTTTCGTACCATCGCCAATCTATGAAAGGCCGGACGTAGACGATGGAGAGGAATTGGTTGTGACTATCGGTTGTTCTTTCCCTTGGGATATTGACTCTGATCCAAATGATAACGAGGCGAGGTTAGTACTATCCGGAGGGATTATTCTCCAAGAGAATATAGATGAGTGGGGGACAGGTGCATTGTCGGCAGTTCTTGTAATTGGTTTGTACCTAGGAATAATGTGGATTGTCAGGAATAACAGGGAGAGAAGGGAGATGCTGGAAGCTGCCGAGACCGCTGTGGCAAGGAAGAAGGCAAAGAAAGAAATCACAGCAGAAGAAGGCAAATTCTCTGAGGAAGAGAGTGAAGTAGATTTGCAGGATGGAAGAGAAGTTTCGGGCGACTATGAACAAGAAGAGGTCGAAATCACCGAAGAGGAGTCATCTGAGGAGGGGGATGAGTTCGACGAGCGGCTTAGAAGGCTTCTTGATAGATAGCCCATAGTAGAAGCATGGGTAGGCATTTGGCACCACCTGCATTTCATACATTCGACCCATGTAGAGTCAGTCCTAAATTACTATTTGAGTCAATAATCTCCTCATGCCATGGGAATCACGAAAGTCTTCTGGAAAAAATTGGATCATTTGCGTCGGCTCCTGAGCTCAAGGAGGGGCATCCCCCGAAAATAGACCAGGCGAATCTACTGTTAATTTCTTCATTGGATTGGCAGAAGGATGGTAGTGCACCTGTACCTCTCGATAGAGGCCATTCAAGGGAAAGGCTCGGAAGATTCCCGTCTAATGATGGAAATGCGATTGAGTACCTAATTCAATATATTGCGCCGGATAATGGAAGCGTTACTTTGCTCGATCTATTGATCAAGCTGGCAAGAGGTCTTGGCAAAGAGGCAATTGGGAGTACAGAATTTAGCCAAGGAAAAGGAGGCATGGAGCTCCTCGGATGGTTGGATATAGAAGAAGTAAATGCACTCAAAACAGAAATTGAAAGAGGTCTTTGGTCAGTTTCTTCGGAAGAGCCATTAGATGGGGGCGTACAGGATGCATTCAGGCACCTCCTGGTGATCCTAAGAGCAGCCATTAGAAGGAAGTGTGGGATATTGATGAGGAGGCATTCCTAGGTAGTCAATCTGTTTCTCCTCAATTCATTATATATCGGAATGGCCTTGGACAATACTTTGTGATGTTCTTTCGAAAGATCCAGTTCTCTTTTTCTGTGAGGGATGAATCCAGAAGAGCTCCAAACGGAGCTATACCAGTGCTTTGCCCAAATCCCGTCGCAATCCTTCGGGCCAATTTTCCATGAGAGCATCTCCTCTGAGAAGGGGATTTCGATATTCTCACACAGTGATTGAAGAATTGCCCTAGGATTATCAAGAATATCACGAGAATCGATTATTGGGTTTTTTCCTTGACAATTCAATTCCACGTAATTCAGGATCCTTAGCTGTTGGGGCAAGCCCGTCATAGAGAGGTTGATAGAATCCGTAACTCTCGAAAGAGAATGGATAACTTCCGCTGGATCCCGAATTAAGAAGCAATTTTTTAGCGACTTTATCCAAGAAAGATCGCTTGTTTCGCTGACATGGTGGCACATGTGTTTCTGGTACCAGATTCTCTTACCATTTGGTGTTGGACCAGTGAGTCTGGATATCAAAACTTCTAGTTCTGTTTCGTAGTATTCGATTATTTGTTCATAGCTTGGGTGCTGAACCCCCGAAGATTTTAGAAAATTTGCATAAAGCGGCTCATCGGATACAAAGCAGTCTGACCTATTATGAAAAGAATACATCAACGCAGTTGAGATATTCCTAGGGCCTGACCACATGGCAATTCTATGATAATTAGGCAATTTGTTCCCCCTTTACTAGATCGATATACAAGTTTTGGAGCCGTTCGCATATTGGCCCTCTTTTACCGTCGCCTAGAGTTGTCCCATCGAATGAATTTACTGGAGTAAGTCCTGCAAAGGTTCCGGTTACAAATGCTTCATCTGCCGAATGGACGTCTTCAAAAGTAAAATTACACAGTTTGAATGGGATTTGGTTTTCGCGGCATAATTGAATGACCTTGCTTCGGGTAATGCCATCTAGACAATACTCGCCGGTGGATGTCCATACCTCTCCTCCCTTGACCATGAAAAAATGAGTAGAGTTGCAGGTTGACACAAAACCATGTGGATCCATCATTAGTCCTTCATCCCCTCCCTTAGCATTTGCCTCTATACAGGCAGAAATACAATTATGCTTGGAAATACTATTTATTCGGGGATCTTGGATTTCCGGGCCCCCTCGGCGGATTCCAACGGAAACTAAGGAAATTCCAATTTCTAATCTCTCTGGGTTCGCTTTCTTGAACTCGGGTAAAATAACCATTGTTGGAATAGAAGAAATAACCCATGGTGCCTGATACGGGGTCGGCTTTATTCCTCTTGAGATTACTAATCGGATATGGACCTCGTCCTCCATCCCATTCGCCTCAATTACCCGTTCAACTTCTCTTGTTATTTCCTCCCTATTTCTCCCTATGGACAAGGAAATTGATTTCGCACCTTTGAACAAACGGTCAATGTGTTCCTCAAAGAATACTAAATTTCCCTCATGGAGCCTGAATGATTCCCAAACACCGTCCCCTAACAGAAACCCCGCATCAAAAACGGAGATCTTCGCTTCCTCCCTGGGAAACAAATCGCCATTTATCGATATTAGTACAGATTTATTCCGTGGATCTTCGATATACTCATGTGTTCCCATCAAAGGGCAGCTCCAGTAAGCCGCTCAAACATGTTAGCGTATAGATTGGCGGTACTTTCTACGATTTCGTCTGGGAGAGGGGGTATGGGAGGTTCTGGAGAACCTGTTTGCCTTGCCTGGTATAGCTCATTGTAATGTCCTGAATCTATGTAATGCTTCCTGACTGACTCTTTGGACAGTTGGACTATATTCCCTCTTTCGTATTCTTCTGCATCCCACCAGCGATCTTCATCTAATGTCCCAAAAGAGTCGACTAGGACTGGGACTCTACCATCCCCAAGGGCAAACTCCTTTTTCCCATCCACGTGAATTAGGCCTCTTTTCGAGGTCTCTCTTTCGATTACAGAATCTACTTCCAGTACTATTGAGAGGATTTCATCTAGTTCCTCCGGGAATATGTTTGATATTTCCAGGGCCTCTTCACGCTGGAGGTTTCGATCGAATTTTTCGAATTTTGTCGACACCTCCAAGAAGGGCCTGGGCAATTTCGCACCTTCTTGAAGAGGTTCGTCTGAATCAAATCCAAAGTCTTGCGGAGATGCTTCCCCCCTCTGATACCGCCGCCAAGCCGTTCCAGCCAAATAATGCCTACAGATTACCTCAAGAGGTACGAAGAAGTTCTCCGCTTCCTTTGAAATAGCGCCCGGTTCTCGAATTACATCGAATCTCCGTGCCAGAACTCTATCTGGGCCATTCATTTCTAGAATATGAGTCTTGCAAATATTTCCTTCCTGAATCAAATTGAACCAGTGACATGAGGCTCTGTTTAGAGATTCGCCTTTTCTTGGTATCAGACTCGGGATGATTTGATCGAAAACAGATATCTGATCAGTATATCTAAACTCGATTATGTCTGGGTCATCCGTGCTCCAGACCTGCTTTACCTTTCCACTATACAATAATTCTCCCATGGGCTAATTGGGATGAAGAACGGACTTCAATATTGCCCAAAGTCCCTCTGTCGGAAATTGACGAAGTAGGCTAAACTAAATCCTCTAGTCCTAACGAACATAGGGGAATATGGTCGCGAGAGCATCAGTTCGGAAAGTAGAAAGTCGAAATAATTGTTACTTTTTGTTTGTAGCAATTACCATTCTATCCTTATCGCAATCTGGTCAAGTATCTGCCCAAGAAGTCAGGAGCGGGTGGATTTTAGAGGAAAGTGGCACAAATAACGATTTGCTGGCTGCAGAGGTCTTTGAATCCGAAATTTGGGCATTTGGCGCATCTGGCTCCATTTTGAGAAGTATCGATGGCGGTATTTCTTGGACGGAATCACCTTCAGGGACAGAACATGACTTGACCACCTCTGACTCTGGTTTCGGAACAATTGTTGTTGCAGCGGAAGAAGGTACTATTTTGAAGAAAGCTGGCGATTCATGGATTGAAATTCCAAATAATTTGAGCCGTGTTTCGGATATCTCCCTTACTGGTGAAAATAGTTTGATTGCCACTTCTGGGAGCGAAATTTGGCTCTACAGCAGTTCATCGTGGCAAAGAGTTTGGAACAATTCACTAGGACATATCCACAGTGTTTCATTTTTAGATTCGGAAAATGGGGTAGCATCTGGAGAAAACGGAACTCTGCTAGCAACTCTGGACGGCGGAGTTACCTGGGACTACAGGGACGCACCATCAGTAGTTTCATCTTCTGCGATAATAGAAATTGAGTATTTTAGTTCAATTAGGGTGTTCGCAATTTCTGAGGAAGGGCATATCTTGAAATCTTCCAGAGAAGGTAGTATTCAAGCAGGAGTTGTCTGGAATCTTGTAGAGATAGAAAGGGTTTACCCGCCCGGACAAGGATCAATAGATGAGAACAGCTTCCAAGCAGGTGGAGAGTTTCTGACTAACAAAGTAACTACGATAGAGATTCTGAGTCAGAGTAAGATATTATTCGCAGGACCGAATGGTTTCCTTGCCCTAAGCCTTGATGGGGGGAACATCGTAAGCAGTCAGATGATTCCCATCTCCAATTCGACAAATTTCAATGCTATCGCCATGGAAGACGGCTTCAGAGGAGTAGTAGTAGGTGATCAAGGAGTCGTTCTGAGGACAGAAAATGCCGGATCCGAGGAAATTGTGGGTTTCGAGGTTGCAGATTTCAGTGACTTCGGGCAATTCGTGGACTATTCCAAGGAGAGGTTGTTGGATGGGTTGGTCGCTACGGCAAAAATTGTCATTTTTGGAATAATCCTGGGTTTCTCCCTTGGAATAATTCTCTCGATGCTGAAAACATCGCCTACAACCCTGAAGAATGTCGTTCAAACAAACAGATGGCAAGTCATGATTTTGGCTTTAAGGCCCCTATGGTTACTATTGCAGACACCCATAAGCATCATCAATACATTCCCAGTAGAAAGCAGGTTACAAAACCCCCTGGGTGGAGTTAT
>MDSZ01181308.1_pt1 | contig 41952 bp, 26 predicted proteins | sample 811201 | NCBI WGS metagenome assembly MDSZ01 (sample SAMN05326647, study PRJNA326480) | marine metagenome | isolation source: seawater | place: Indian Ocean: North | collected 2010 | reverse complement strand
TGGTATTCTGAACATTGATGAATGTTCTAGAAACAACCCAGAGGCTTACTTCAGCTGAGTTACCTTGCCTTAGGGAGTCGCCCAAATAGGTAAATCCTAGGGAAAAGTTCCCCAATGTGTCTATATCTGTGAGATTTACTCTGAAAACTCCATTGTTATCTGTGATTGCTATACCGCTAGATAGGTCCTCAGACCATGTCCAGTTTATGGGGACCTCTCTAACCGGTTGGTATGCATTGTCAATTAGTCGGGCTTCGACAGTAGTGTTCTGACCACGATACAATCGTGGAATTGTGTTCAGCTGGAAGTCAGTGGTCCCGATGACTGAAACATTGCCGTAGGCTCCTGTTGCAGCGAGAACCTGCTCTTGATCTCCAGTGAAGTAGTAGTCGGAGAGTGTGAAGTCTGCCTTAACTCCGAATGTTCCTGCAGGATACTGAGAGTACCAGGTCCAATTGTAGTCGAAGGTAGCCAGTCCCTCTAGCATACTAGGTCTTCTGGAGAAAGCAGTCTCCAGACTGCCAGCGAAAACTCCATTGTTATCGATATCTACCTGAAGGGCTATCGCATCCTGGGTCCATGGATCAAGGGTACGGTTCCAAACGTGTCCTACTACTCTGAATGTCTCACCTGTGAACATCTCAGGAACTATCTCACATCTTACGCTCGTTGACGAAGTCAGTGGATCTACTGGTCCACAAGGAGGAGAGTCGAAATCTGCTCCATTCTGCATTGAAATGGTCCAGTGAGTTCCATTTGAAGACAGGAACGGAGATATTGCACCATCGGCAATGTCATCAAGTCCGACTTGAGTCCCGTCCCACAGAATTGGGTATGGTTTACCCAGGCTTGCCTCGGCGAAGGTTGTACCGGCGTTAGCTAGAGACGGTGCGTGGAAGAGTGCCCGCCATGCGCCGAATGACGAGCCTGTGAACTGGGTCGCATCCCAGAAATAAACAGGTCTGAATGAGGAGACATACATCTCAGCCTCCACATACATTCTATGCATAGCACGGATGTAGAAAGTATCTGTCTTCGAACCCTCCAAATGCTCCCATGGCCACTCATATGATCCATCAAAACAGCCTCCTAGATCTGGTCTTGAGAATCCAACAAAACTGTAGTCACCAACTGGGAGGGTTGTATTCTTGTACTCATATGGGCTTTCTATTACAGAGTGTTCTCCTGGAATATTGGGTTGGCATTTTGTCCAACTAATTCTCTCGTAACCACCAGTAGGTATGCCAAGACCATTGTCCAACAAGGAGTTCCATTGTACCTGCTCCCAATTATCTGCAGACTGGTTGTATGAAAGAGAGACCCATCCTCCTGAATCTGCTCTGTAACCATTTCCATAACCATCGTAAACTGTTGGATCGGTAATATTGCCGAACTGGGTTCCTGGATCACTAATGGTGAATGAAATCGGTGCGAAAGGTAGTCTATTATCGAAAATCCCTCTGTTGTAATCTGCGGTGTAGTGAACTTTGAAGTCAAGCTTCAATGGTTGCTCATCGGCTCTAAACCTCTGACCGGCAACAAACCCTATTGTCGTATTCGCCCTTACCTCTACCGGGAATCCAGCATCACCGATTCCATCTCCATCGGTATCTGTGAGAGTAGAGCTGTAATCGTGAACAAACATCTCTGTGACCTCAGAGTAGACCTCGTAGGTAGAGTTTGGACCGACTTGTATGTCCTCGGGGAAGAGGAACTGTCCGACAAGATACTCACCATTTTCGTCCGTAAGAACATCTATTGTCTCGATGACGGATGTACCGTTGTTGATATACCGTATGTGGACTTGTACAGGTAAATCGGGAGCAGGAACAAAACCGGTATCGTCTAACCAGAAAACGGATCCATTGAATATGGCAGGTCGATTTTCGTCCAGCCAAAGAACCGGTTTGGAGTATAGAGTAATCCTTGTCGGAATCTTATCATCATCATCCAGAATTCCGTCATTGTCCGCGTCCCAGTCAGAGCTCAAGGCTCCGTCTTCCGTCTTATTTGATGGGTTGGCCCAATTCCCGTCAGAGGGATTGTTCCAGTTGAGGTCAACCCGTCCGTCGCCATCGTCATCGACGTCGAAATAGTCAGGGCCAGTAGAGTTGTTTGCTGGATTGGCAATACCTACTCCTCCTCCGAAATCGTCATGATCCCAAGGATTTGTAGATTCCAATCCGAATCTAGATGGCCAGAGCATTACTTCGTCCTCATCCTTCATACCATCGTAGTCATCGTCATCGTCGAAATCGTCCCTGATGCCGTCATTGTCATGGTCCCATGGAGCTATTGGGAAATTCAAACAGCATGTATCGTCAAAAACATCCGCTGTTCCTCGCTGATCAATAAGATTCAGTAGCTCAATTGAGTTTGGTATGCCGTCTCCGTCCCAGTCATCATCTGCCCAGTTTAGGATTCCATCGTTGTCATGGTCCCACGGGCTCTGCTCCTCTCCAGTAAAACAAGATGGTGTTGCATCGGACCCGAAAGGGGGCGCCTCCTGAACTTCATCCGGAATCCCGTTGTTATCATCGTCTGGGTCCTCACCGTCAGGAACGCCGTCGTTATCATTGTCCACATCGTAATATGTCGGAAATAGTAATCCCTGACCTAGGACCCCTCGATCCCAGACGGCCTGGTAGATTCCATCCTCATCTGGATCGGTGTCTAAGCCGTCATCGTCGTTATCCTCACAATTACTTCCAGTGAAATAGTATGGCTCCTCAATTGATGAGTCATCGTCTAGATCGTCATTGAAGTCTAGTTCCAAGAAATCCCATGTCCCATCGTTGTCGTCGTCAACATCGAAGTGATCGTATACGATATCCCAATCGTCATCGAGATCATTAGTGTTATTGTACATACAATTGGGCACCCAAGAAACAGAAGGCATTGGTTGGCCGCAGTCTATATCAGGGTCTTCATAATCATCTAATTCATCTGCTATTTCGTCAGGGAAAAAATTGTTGTTTACATCGGAAGTCCATTGGAAGAATTGGAATTCAGTTACACCGAGATAAGCAATCCACAGGTCTCTGTTATTCTTAATTTGGTTGTAGGTGTATGCTACTGAAGGGGTCGGATTGCTTTGTGGATCGAACGTGAAGTAGAAGCAATTATTGTCGCATTTTCCATCCCCGGTCGGGTGGTTATCGCCATTATATGCACCGTCGTCCCAATCAGAATCGGGCCTGGTGCTGTATGGTACAGTGAATATCTGTCCGCTTGATTGAGTGGGGGTCAGAAGGGGAAATTTGTACAAATATGCATAGTAATGCCCGCATTGTATTTCTCCTGGTACCGGTGTCTGCACGACTAATGAAGCGAAGGTTGGGCCACAGGAGTTCCCATCAAGAGACCCTCCCATCTTGACGTCGTCTACGTCCAATACGCCATCATTGCCCTCATCCTGATCCCACCAGTCTGGCAAACCGTCTGCATCTTGATCTACGTCAATACCGTTAATCAGCGAATCCCCATCAATGTCTATATCGAAGAAATTTCCGCCATTGTATGGACTCCACTTCATCAAAAGGAACCAATACATCTCGGGAATTTTTCCGGGGGTTGGAGGGAAGGAGCTGTCATCGTACCCATTGTAATCGAGCATGAAGCTGTTGTCGATGTTGAATGGATTGAACCCCCATGTGATATTCCAATAAGTAGAGTCCAGGTTAGCATAAAGATCGCTGTCAGCAGAACCATCGATAGCGTCACCGTCTCCCTGAGGCCAGCTGTTGCCCCAGAAATTGTCAGTATTGTCAATATCTATGACTCCACAGTTTCCATCATCGGGATCAAAGAAGTCGTTGATACCGTCATTGTCATCGTCCCAGTCCTCGTCGTTTTGAAGACCGTCTCCGTCAATATCTGTGTCGATATCATTTGGGCCGTCGTCTCTGAACATAGAGCCATTGAGCTCGTGTAAATCCGCATCATTATCCAAATCGCAGTCTTCGTCTATATCTAGCCAATCTAAGATACCGTCATTGTCATCGTCGACATCAACCCAGTTGTTTACGCCGTCTCCATCCCAATCATTGAAGCCTGTATATGATGTTCTCCAGAGAACACAATTATCACTTGGCTGCTGTGGATTTGGGTTTGCCACACTAGCACAATCCCAAGTGACTACTTCGGCAGAATCGTTCAGAGGGTATGGATCGACCTCATTTCTTAGTCCGTCGTTGTCTAAGTCCCAAGGATTGGTTCCATCTCCAAGTGGGGTTGGGTTGTCGGGGGTTGTAGTTCCACCCAAATCTGGATCCATCCAGTCCCAAACCAAGTCATAGTCCTTGTCGATCGCTCTAAATCGATCGTCGTCGAGATCACCATCATAGTCGATCTCACAATCTTCTCCAGGTGTCTCAATAGGAGGTACTGCATTGTTAAATGATTGAGTTGGATAGTCGCCCTGTCCATCCCCATTTGTGTCAAGTTGTCGACACTCATCTGGAATGCCGTCGTTGTCATCGTCGACATCGTACATATCAGCTAGGCCGTCGTTGTCGTCATCCGTATCGGATGAGTCCGGAGAGCCGTCGTTATCATTATCTGGGTCAAGGAAGTTTGGAATGCCGTCGCCGTCGAGATCTCCATCTAGTATGTCTGTGAAGGCCTGGTCACGAGGATGCTGCAAAGCATGCAGTGCTACGTAATCAAGTCCGTCGACGTACTGAGCGTAATCTATTGGCTCCCAACGAACCCAATCATCCCACAGAATGTCTGTAGATTCTGATATAATCGAGGTCTGTTCTGGGTCCCAGGGGTGGATATCATCGATATCTAGAATTCCATCTCCGTCATCATCTAAATCGAAGTAATCCTGAATTCCGTCCGCATCGAAATCGCATGGCCAGACGAACTGATCAATGCGACCATCGTTATCATCGTCCTCATCATAAGACCCTCTGCCTGATCCATCAATATCCTCGTCAGGTATACCGTCGTTATCGTGATCCATTGGGTTCTGATCCACGAGATAATCAATCCCTACTGGTTGTCCTGTCCAAGGATGGGTGACATTGGGGAGAACGTGTCTGTCCGAGGAGACATTCCAGGGATCCTGTCCTTGAGAGTAGTCGATCGGGCCTTCGAGAATTCCATCGTTGTCGTCATCCCAGTCAAACTCATCCTGAATTCCATCGTTGTCATGATCATATGGATCTGTTCCAAAGCAACCATCAAATCTTTCAATTAGGTCGTTTATTCCGTCATTGTCATCGTCAAGATCATTCAAATCATCTATTCCATCGTTGTCGTGATCATCGGTATTGGTCTCTTCAAGAAAGAAGCCATAGCTTGGGTCCAGAGTCAGAGCCGACGCATCCGAAACCTTGCCATAAATTGCTGCAGGATCATTATAGAATGGATCTAAGAAAGGAGAATGAAAGAATGGAATAGATTGCACAGATTGAATTTGGTTTTCTACCTGGTTTACTCCAGAAATCTGTTCTATTTGCTGGAATGCTGTTCTCTTGGTGATTTCTACCTGCTTTTGATTCTCGGTTTCTTCTTTTCCATCGTTTAGGATGCTTAGTTGTGTGCTTAGAACCATCAATGAAACTAATGAAATCGCAATCAACGCTGTCTTTTTCGTACTTTTCTCGTCACTTGTGTTCATCTGAAATCACCGCATACCCCAAGGTGGAGTATTGACGCTGTTTCAAGTGTTTATCAAAGGATTGTTCCAATTACCATATTGAGTATCACAACTAAGTTTTGGTATCACACGGAGTTTTCTACTCTCTATGGTATGGAGAGCTGCGGATTATCTCGGTTCCCCTGTACAGCTGCTCCATTAGCAATATCGCTGCCATCTCATGAGTGAGAGTTAAACTTGAGAGTGAAATGAGTTTGTCTGCGGAGTCTCTCAGATCCTTGCTGAAACCATTATGTGGGCCAATAGCCAAATGAGTATTTTGTCGCTCTACTTGAGTAGATTTCAACCAATATGCGAATTCTTGACTAGACATCTGGATTCCGGCCTCGTCCAATAGGTTGATCTTGCCCGAAAGAGATGATATTATACTCTCATAACCTGTTATGTCATTTTTGCAATTATGCACTTCCAGAGTTATCCCCCTAGAAATCAATCTTTTTTGGTAATCTTGCAAAATTTTTAGTATGGATTTGTCTTTAGGTGATTCATCCAAGTGAACCACCAACCTTCCCATGATTGTGCGAAGGGGTCTGGGCACTTATGGGTTCACAAAGCATCAAGACTCCTTGCTCACACGTAGGCTCGTTGATATGAGGTGGTGGCCATTCCGAAAAGGTAGGAGGGTTGCGTACAGCGAACCCCATATTAGGGGTTCAAAAATGTGGATTCAGGATCTCAGAGAGACATGCGAGAAAGGGTTCGATGACAGGGAAGCAGGGCAAGCAGAGGTATCCAGATTGAGACAAGAATGGGAGAAGTCACATTCTTTGGGGGAAGTGGGAGACTCTCTATTTGAGGGACTTGAAAGACGAGCTGCGATACTTCTATCGGCAAATGACTCAGAGTGGCGAATTCTGTTGGATAACGAAGATTTTTGGAAGGCTGGATGGGGAAGTAAGGTGGAGTAGTGAGATGATTTTCTGGTTAGTTCTATTTCTAGGTCTTGGTATATTCAGCATTTATCTCAGTAGGCTTCAACCATTTCCCGAGAAAGGTACACGCTTTGGTTGGTCCGTACTTATTTCTGGTCTTATTTTATGGATTTCAAGCACTAGTCCACAGGGATCGGGTCAGGATTTGCCTGCCTCGATCTCTGTATTCTTGGGAGGTATTTTTGTCATGACTGGAATTAGGGACATGAGTATGAATAAGACAGATGTGATTGTCGCTCCCCTAGCAGGAGTCTTATTCTGTCTCGGAGGGATTAGTCTTCTTTCTTCCAGATGGGAGTTTGCAGGGCAGTCAGAACAGATTGGGTCTTTCATTTTGGCAAGCACGATGGTTATGGTTGAAATGTACTTAGCATTTAGGGGGCTTGTAATCGGAGTTCCCGGTATTGCATGGTCGAAGTCAGGAATCAGGCAAATTCACAGAGGTCTTATTCTAGGTGAGAATGGAGCAATCTCGCATTTTGAAAAATCTTGGGATATGGAGGATCAATGGATAAATTCAATGAGCTATGCCGCTCTGGTTCTTATTCATAGAAATCTAGGGAACTCAAAAGAAGAGGAGGAAAGTTTGGCGGAGCTAGAGAGTCTAGGAGGGTGGGGGACAGTCGATGATTCGTGGATTGAAGCCATAGAGAAGGGTCTTCAAAATTTTAGTTGATACTGAGTACTTTTGAAAACGCTAACCTTCTCGCCTTACCATGGTCCGGATTAATAGGGTCCACACTGGTACAGGTGATGGCGGGGAAACTTCGCTACTAGATGGAAAAAAAGTCGGAAAGGAGAGTCCAAGAGTTGGCCTCTTCGGAACTATAGATGAGTTGAATTCCCAAATTGGAGCAGTAAGAATGGAATTTGGGAGGATGCCTGGGGTGACGCGTTTCCACAATCCTAGAGATGCTGAGGATGCCTTGATTAGGGTTCAGCAAGAGCTTTTCGATATAGGTGGGGAGTGTGCTTGCACCCCTGGGAAGCTTCCGAAGCAGATGGCTCTAATTGGAATTGATGAGTGTGATAGACTAGTGGTTGAGATGGATAGCTGGCTTGAAGAGTTAGATCCACTGGAGTCGTTTATACTTCCCACGGGTAGTGCACCAGTAGCATTCCTCCATGTCGCAAGAACCGTTGCTAGGAGGGCCGAAAGAGAAGCTTGTCTATTGAGAAGTTTGGAAGGTGATGAATCTGTGAGGAATGAGGTAATCTGCTACCTAAATAGAATTTCAGATTGGCTATTTGTATTAGCCAGATGGATAGCAAAAAATACTGGAGAGGAGGAGTCGTTGTGGACTCCATTAGGAAAGAGAGAGAAGTAATTAGGGGATTTGCCCTTTTGATTGCAGATATTTTCTAGCGGAGATCAGGAGCTCCCTTTCCTGATCAAAGGTGATTTGTGCTTCTGCATCCTCTATCTGAAGCCATAGATAATTCGTATGCTCATGTGAGAGTGAGACATCGATTTCTCCTGTCTTAGCAAGATACCAGTAAACCTGCTTTGGAACGTTTCTTCCCTTCCTAGAAAATGTATATTCAGTCCTTTCGCTCCATCCATTATCAATAGTTACGTCAGAAATCCCCGTTTCCTCTTTCAATTCTCTTTTAGCTGTATAGTGGTGATCGGAGTCTTCTTCTTCTACGTGGCCCTTGGGGAAACTCCAGTGACCTTGTGGATATTGTAGGAGGAGAATACTATCGAAATTAAGCAATATGAATCCACATGATGTCTCCATTGGGTCTGGTTTGCTTTGCATGATTGTCCATGTAACAGTAATCAATGAAAACCTTCCGAGATATTGTATGGGTATGGAAATCACCATTGAGGTGTTTTGTTTCGGAAATATATGGCAGCCCGGCCAATTGATCTAGAAATACGCAGGATTGTCACTGACTCAGATTTGGATGGAGTTGTTACCGGCGCAATCCTAAGAAGATGGTGGCCCGAAGCTGAAGTCTTTTTTGGCCATCCTGGGCAGCTTAGAGCAGGCATATATGACGATCTAATTGATAGTAACACGGCAATATGTGATTTACCCGCCCATCCTAATTGTGGGTTGAGTATCGACCACCATCAGTCAAATAAACCGGGTGTGTCGAGTGATGGCACGGTTGTAATTTGGAAAGACTATCCATCCGCAGCAAGGATTGCCTTTGAGTTGTTTTCTGAAAATATTGATCTCTCGGATATGGAGGAGCTGATTGTGTGGGTAGACAAACTAGATAGTGGAGGGATAACCAGGGAAGAGTACCTATCGGATTCCCCGGTATTATGGCTCAGTAGGTTGATTGATGAGGGAGAGGATATTGCAAATATAATTCTGGAGAATCTACAGATGGGCGTCTCTGTAGAAGATATTCTAGAACAACCAAACTTCAATTCCTTGGTGAATAAAAAGAGAGTTCGGATGGAAGAGCTCAAGAGGAAAATAGAGGAGAGGCTCAGGATTGAAGATCGTATAGCAATAGTCAGACTGGAAAATTTAGGATTACGATCCAATGGATATCAGATCACTGCAATGGGTGGTGAGAGATGTGATGCATGTATTGTAATTCATGGCGATGTAGGTGCTTCGTTCGATGATAATGGTGGGTATCCCGTATCAGCCTCCTTCTACACCAATTCTTTTCTCCATAGGAGTGGTGGAATATTCGACCTAACCCTTATGGCTACTCTGTTAGATCCTGACGGTGGAGGCCATGCAAACGCTTGCGGTTGTAGAATACAACCCATTGGTGAGCATGGCATTGAGAATAGGCAGGTATCAGAAGATGATATACAGAGGAATATCGAACTTTGGCAAAAAATGTGGTCGGAGAGATGACTGTTGGGTTTTCCCCCAACAACAGTGTACAGACAACGGTTTGATTCCGTTCCAATGTTTACTTAGAGGGCTTTTCTCAAGTTTGATTTGGTGTTTTTTTCCAAACTGCTCTGTATCTAGTCGATTCCCTGCCGGGGATGATCGAAGTATGTATCTCAACATTATCAAGCTTCTTACCTATGCTTTCGATCTCATCCATTGAGAGTGGCCATGGAGGTCCTTCTTGGTCTTCTTTTGGTTCACCAAGCTTGCCGATACAGACTAGAAATCCAGAATCGGAAACTAGTGGAGCTAGTCGACTGGAAGCTAATTGACCAATTTCCTTTGGAATTGCTTGGATGATGTGGACTTCTAGAACCAAGTCAAATGCCCCCATCCATGAGTCACAAAGTTCGAGTAGATTCGCAACTACCCACTTTATGTTTGATTCGTTATGTATCCTCTTAGCCCAATCAATAGCCGTTTCAGAAATATCGAAAGCGGTTACTTCCCAGCCCAGAGAGCTCAAAAATGCTGCATCTTCTCCTAATCCACACCCTACTACTAGTGCCTTTCCGACTTGCTTATTCTCTCTAGCCCAATCTACAACGAACGGGTGTGGCCCTCTCCAGTCCCAAGGAATCATCGCCCTGTCTCTATTCGAATCCTGGTATAGTTCCTCGAACCATGATAGCGGCTCTTCGGATTGTAGTGCACGATTGAAAATTTTCATCATCTTCTCTCTAGCCTCTTCTATACTATCACCTCGTTTCTTCAGTCTTCGCGAAGCTGTATTTTCATCCATTTTTCGACTACCTCTTTCCTCTCATCAAAATCGTATTGTGACGAATGAGGCATATCTATCACGTGAATCTCGGACATTTCAGACAAGTGCAATTTTATTAATTCAAAGTGATCAGTTCCAAGGACTTCGTCATTTTCTGATTGAATAACTAGTGTGGGCACCTTAGGAATTCCACAATAAGGAAGCTGAGCATTGGCATATCTGATACTTAGATCAGGATGAATTCGCTCGTGTTCTCTTCTAAGGATGTGCCTTACCCATGGCTTAGCCATGACCGCCCTACCGGGAAGTAAATTATCGATTATCTTGGGGAATGATGCCACCGGTGATTCCAGAATAATACCTCTAAGTGATTGATTCCACCATCCAGAAGGATGAGAAGAAAGTCGTATAGTTAGAAGTCCCCCCATGGAATGGCCGTAAATCCAAAGTCTCCTTGGAGTAAACCCGAGGATCTCCGGAGCCGACAAGAGGAGCCCCTCGATATCGGTCAGTACCTTCAGTAGTGTCCAATCTTTTCTTTTCCCTTGGTATCCAAAGCCTCTCTGATCGAGGGTAATGACGTTTATCCCCATATTTTGCAGATGTATGGCTCTTGATTCTCCTTTCGACATACTTGAGTTGTATCCATGGAGGTATAGAAGCAGATCCTCACTTTCCTCTTCGGATTCCATGATGTATGCCCTGAGTGTTTCGTTTCCCCAGCCATTGAACTTGAAGGGCGACCATCGGCCATCAAGTTGAGAAACCGCATTCGCCTTCTGAGTTACGAATACAGACAGATATACCCTCCAATAAACCAAGAACCAAGCTAAGAATGGAGCTGTGATTCCGATCGAAAGCCAGAATAAACCATAAGAAGAAGCCTGAGGGATGAAGAAGAAGGCTAGAAGCTCACAAATAATTACTACAAGAAGGAAGCTAGGGATAGAAGGGGTGAAATTCGATGGAGTCGATTGGTAGGACGAAGAGTTGCCTTTAATCAGATTGGAGTTGTCCATATTCTTCTCGGAGATCAAAGCATCGCCTCTGTGAATTCCATGAGTGGGGCTTGGCCAGATTGGATTTTAGCAGCAAGACCGGTTGTCTCTGGAAATATTTTCGAAAAGAAAAATCGGGCACTAGCCAGCTTGGCGTCATAGAATGTTTCTCCCTTTCTCTTCAGAGAGACTTTAGCCATCTTTGCCCACATGTATGCAAGAAGCACATTCCCGAAGTACCTACAGTAATCAGTCGCTCCAGAGGCTAGGAATAAGGGATTTGCAGCGCCTTGTGAAACCATTAACAAAGTAAGTTGCTGTAACTCCCTGGCTCCTTGATATAACGGTTTGTTGAATTCTGCCATTTCAGGATCTTCCCTATTCTTCTCGATAAATTCGGTTAATGGCCACATAAGATAGCGCAGGTTTTTTCCGAAATCTTGGGTGATTTTCCTACCTGCTAAATCCAGTGCCTGAATTCCGTTCGTTCCCTCCCAGATTTTGGAAATTCGGACATCACGATAGAATTGTTCGACGCCATACTCGGAACAGTATCCCGCGCCCCCCATTACCTGCATACAAGTATCTGCTGTCTCACAGCCCAAATCAGTAAAATGAGCCTTAGCGATAGGGGTGAAAAGCGCCACTAATGCCTTCGCTGGTTCTGAGATCTCAGGATCATCGCTATGCATTTGATCAAGCAGAATTCCTGACCACACTGCTAAAGCACGGCAGCCCTCATTGTTCACTTTGGCTTCAAGGAGCATTCGCCGCACATCTGGGTGAACAAGTATATTGTCGGCTGCTTCGTTGGGATCACGAACCCCGCCAAGATCTCGACCTTGTCTCCTATCCTTCACCCAAGAAAGAGCATTTTGATAGGATATTTCACCCAAGCCAAGACCCATCATCGCGGTAGCTAATCTCTCTCTGTTCATCATCTCGAACATCAGCGGCATCCCCTCATGAAGAGGCCCTACCAGCCAACCCACACTTTGGTCGAAATTCATAACGCATGTTGGGCTTGCATGTATGCCCATCTTTTCCTCTGAACCGGAACAGGTGACTCCATTCTCAGTGGAAGCGAGGTCTTCGCTTAGACCGGTCAACCCGCCTTCTTTCCACTCTGATGGAAGATACTTTGGAACCAAGAATAGTGATATTCCTTTGGTTCCATCGGGGCCACCGGGAACCTTTGCTAATACTAGATGGAGGATATTATCCGTCATATCATGTTCTCCTGCTGTGATGAATATCTTAGTTCCAGAAATTCTGTAAGATCCGTTCCTTTCTGGCTCTGCTCTCGAGGTAATCATTCCCAAATCGGTTCCAGCATGAGGTTCGGTCAAGCACATAGTTCCGCTCCATTTACCGGAAGCAAGATTGTGTGCATAGTAATCGACGAGGTCTTTCCTTCCATGCTCACTCAGAACCTCGTAAACTCCAGTAGATAGAGCTGGGAAAACGCTCAGGGCCATACAAGCAGATGTACCGTATTCAGACCAAGGAACAGATTGGAAAAATAACGGAGATCCCATTCCCCCATGCTCTAGCTTACAAGCGGTGCCGAACCACCCTTCCTCAACCCCTCTGTGATATGCATCCTTGAATTCGGGAGGCATAGTGATCTTTCCATCCTCAAAAACCAGGCCCTCGCTATCTCCAACTTTGTTTATTGGAAGCCAAACTTCCTGAGTATGGGTTCCCCACCCTTCAATCATCATTGAAAGAGATTCTTTGTCGAAGTCTTCGAAACCTAGACCTTCTATTGAATGGATCGCATCAAAAACCTCGTTGAATAGAAAGTCATAATCTCTATTCGGGGGGTTCCAAACTACCATTATTATCTCCTCAGTTTCTTAGCGGCTTTCCTGTTTGAAGCATGTGCTCCATTCTTTGGATTGTGTCTTCTTGTCTTCCTAGCCTACCTATAGACTCTCTTTCCAAGGTCAATATCTCCTCTTCATCTGTGCTATCCGTTAGATCTACTGCCCCCCCTGAAAGGACCTTTGCTAGCTCAGAGGTTACGATTACATCATGGGGTGTAGCACTTCCTGATTTTGCTAAATCGGAAACTGCCATTTCTAGGGCTATTCTCGCTGTTTTTCCTGGAAGATTGAACGTATATGGTTTAGGCGGAGTGTAACCATGTGACATTGTCAGAGCTTTCATCTTAGAGTCTGCGAGTAGACGGTCTCTGTTCATTGAAATACTATCATCGGGACCTAGGAACCCCATTGATCGTGCTTGTTCGGCTGACTTGGCAACCTGTGCAGTTCCGATTATCTCGAACGCTTTCATGATCGGTCCCATCGGGCCGCCTGGAGCTAGGTTAAAGTCTCTGATTCGGGCTAGCATCTCTTTACAACCCCCCCATGCAGGAATGATTCCTACCCCGACTTCAACCAGACCAATGTATGACTCTGAGTGCGCTTGGATAGAGTCGCAGTGTAAGAGTACCTCTGCTCCTCCTCCCAAACACAAGCCTGCAGATGCCCCTACTACCGGAACACTACAGTACTTCAGCGCCTGATATGCTTCCTGGCCTGATCTGATGAATTCTTCTACTTCGTTCCACGCAGAAAGGTTAACTGCGAATAATACAAGTCCCAGATTTGCTCCTGCTGAGAAGTTCTTACCATCGTTTCCAATTACTATGCCTTTCCACTTCTCCTTCTCCGCCATGCTAACTGCTTCTTTCAGCATTTCAATTGTCATCGGGTCGACTGCATTCATCTTTGAGTGATACTCAACAAGGAGGATGTTGTCTCCCATATCCCAAATGCTTGCAGATGGATTATGGCGTAATGGGCTGCCCTTCCTCTTTAGATCAGAAACCGTAATTGTTTCTTTAGGCCTTTGAACAATGACCTTTGATCCATCGGGTGTCAAACGCATTATTTCTCCATCGTCCATAGAATAGAACGAGCCTATCGAGACTGCCTTTTTTATGAGGGGGGGGATTTCTCTGCCTGAGGATTCTAGCCTCTCAGCAAAGTCGTCCACACCAATGGAGTCAATCATCTCGAAAGGTCCCTTCTTCCAATTGTATCCGACTTTCATAGCCACATCGACGGAATAGATATCGTCGCTAACCTCTGGAACTATGGATGCAGCATAGGAAAGAGTATCCAGTAATACATCTTCAACGAAAGCGGCTCCTTGGTCTGGGCTGTCCATTATTCGAGCCAAGCCCTGTTTTCCCATCTTAGCAGAAGGAAATCCGGCTTTCCTATTCGCCGGGGCATATTCGCCGGTCTTCAGATTTCTAGCCTCTTTTATCCTTTTTCCGCCTTCTTTGTTAAGTCGATAGAAGCCTCCTTTACTCTTGCGACCGGTATAACCTTCTGCGATCATTTGCTGTATTATTTCTTTGCCATATCCAGCGAAATTATGGAAAGAATCGTCGTCGGGAAGATGCTCTAACATACTTGCCATTATGTGGGGAATTAAGTCGATTCCGACTAGGTCCATCAATCCGAAAACCGCTGTTTTGGGAACGCCTATGGGGAGTCCTAGCATTGCATCGGCTTGCTCTACAGTTAGGTCATGTTCAATCGCAGCACTTAGTGCTCTTTGGATGAAAAAAACACCCAGCCGATTTCCTATGAATCCCGGAGTGTCGTTACAATGAATCACACGCTTCCCTAGTCTTTTATCCGCGAATTCTGCAAGTCTTGTAATAGTATCTTGATCGACCTGTTTATGTGAAACCACCTCCAGAAGAGGGAGGTATCTTGGAGGATTGAAGAAGTGAGTTATTAGGAACCTGCTTGCCATTTCACTAGGCATGCCTTCGATTAGTGAAGACCTAGGAAGTGTTGATGTGTTAGATGAAACGATAGTATTAGAGCCAATATACTGGGAAATCTTTTGATAAAGAGACCTCTTGATATCTAGTCGCTCGACGATCGCTTCTATCACCCAATCACAGTCTTTCAATCTTTGAAGATCATCCTCTAAATTTCCGGGTACTATTCGCTTTGCAAATGATTTGTGCATCAGCATCTCCGGATCCGACTGAACCATAGCCTGTATTGCTTCTCTTGAAATCAGATTTCTATCATCTTCGCCATCTGGAACAATGTCGAGGAGGATTACTTCGCAGCCTGCATTCGCACAATGAGCAGCGACCCCGGCCCCCATTACCCCGCTACCAATTACTGCCACCCTGTCTATTCTGTCTTCTGGTTCTAGAACTGACTCAGACATCGAAAAACCCCTCAAAATTTCTCTAGAATGGTGGCAATTCCCTGGCCACCTGCTGCACACATAGTAGCAAGTGCTAGCCTTCCATCGTTAGTTTGGAGTAGGTTTGCAGCTTTGCCCGTGATTCGTGCCCCGCTAGCCCCCAATGGATGACCGAGAGCTATGGCCCCTCCATCCAAGTTTACTCTAGTTCTATCCAGTCCCAACTCTTGAATTACTGCCAGAGATTGTGCTGCGAATGCCTCGTTTAGTTCTATAATGTCGATATCCTCGACTTTTAGACCGGCTCTGTCGAGGGCCTTTCTTGAAGCCTCTACTGGGCCTATGCCCATTAATTCGGGAGCACACCCACTCACTGCAGTTGAAATTATCTTGGCAAGCGGTTTAATCCCGTTTTGTAATGCAAACGACTCTGAACATACTAGAACGAAGGCTGCCCCATCTGTGAGAGGAGAAGAAGTTCCAGCGGTTACTGACCCTTCAGAATCGAAGGAAGGTCTGAGCTTAGAGAGTGATTCCAAGTTTGTCTCTGGTCTGATGCATCCATCTTCTTGGACTGTGCCCTTTGTGGTTTCTATAGGAATTATTTCGCTATGGAATGCACCCTTTTCCGCTGCTTTGGAGGCCTTGTAATGACTTTCTACAGCAAACTCTTCTTGCATATTACGACTAATATCATACTTCTTTGCGACGTTCTCTGCAGTGATGCCCATCGAAGTGAACACCTCGGGTGAAGACTCGCTAAGCTTCGGATTTGGCATTGGGTTGAAGCCAGTCATAGGGATTCTAGACATTGACTCCACCCCCCCGGCGATGAATACTTCACCAGCACCCATCGCTACCCGGCCAGCAGCATCGTGTATTGCCTGCATGCTTGAGCCACAGAATCTGTTAATGGTGACACCTGGGACAGTTTCCGGAAGATCTGAGAGAAATGAGATTATTCTGGCGAGATTGAAGCCCTGTTCTCCTTCAGGGAAGGCTGTTCCTACGATTATGTCTTCAACTAGATTCGGATCCAGTTCGAGATTCGAAATTAGAGAGTTCACTACCTTTGCAGCAATATCATCTGGCCTTATTCTTGCTAACTCTCCCTTCATTGCCCTAGTGAACGGAGAGCGAGAGTATCCTGCGATTACAGACCCCATGGTAAGTGCGCAATTTGGATTTAAATAAATCAACGAGTGTGGGTGTTTGCTATACGTAGTAATTTAGATACTTAGTGTATTTTTCTTACTTTATCCTGCATGGAGTTACTAATTCATATGCGAAATTATTGCATCTCCGAAATCGGAACAAGAAAGAAGAGTTGCATCATCCATTAAACGCTCGAAGTCATAGGTAACAGTTCCAGCAGAGATTGCTCCTTCCATACCCCTGACAATTAGATCTGCGGCCTCATGCCAACCAATATGTCTTAGCATCATCTCTGCTGACAGAATTAGGCTTCCCGGGTTTACTTTATCCTGCCCAGTATACTTAGGGGCAGTTCCGTGAGTTGCTTCAAAAATGGCAACTCCAGTGTCATAATTTATGTTTGCACCAGGTGCAATCCCTATCCCGCCTACCTGTGCTGCCAATGCATCTGAAATGTAATCTCCGTTCAAGTTCATTGTTGCCAAGACATCGTACTCACTTGGGCGTGTCAAAACCTGTTGAAGCATTGCATCTGCTATGACGTCCTTAATGATGATAGTGTTGCCTGTGATGGGATTTTCGAAAGTGCACCAAGGTCCACCATCCAATTCTTTAGCTCCGAATTCCGACTTGGCCAGCCCATATCCCCAATCTCTGAATCCCCCTTCTGTGAACTTCATAATATTCCCTTTGTGGACAAGGGTGACGCTTTGTTTATCGTTATCTATACAGTGATTTATTGCTGCTCTGACTATTCTTTCAGTACCCTCTCTACTCACGGGCTTTATTCCGATGCCTGATGTTTCTGGAAACCGAATTTTTTCCACCCCCATCTCATTTTTTAGAAAATTGATTACTTTGTTTACTTCGTCGGTTCCAGCTTCCCACTCTATTCCTGCATAGACATCTTCACTATTTTCTCGGAAGATTATCATGTCTACTGCCTCGGGTTCTTTCACTGGACTAGGAGTTCCTTCATACCATCTCACAGGCCTAACACAAGCGAAAAGATCCAACTGTTGCCTTAATGCCACGTTGAGGCTCCTTATCCCGCCTCCAACTGGAGTCGTTAGAGGGCCCTTGATAGAAACTAGACCGCCTCTCATCGCCTTTTTCGTTTCTTCTGGGAGCCATTCGCCTGTAGCATCGTATGCTTTCTGGCCAGCCAGTGTTTCTACCCAGTTTATTTGTCTCCTACCATCATAGGCCACTTCAACAGAAACATCGACGACTTTCTTCATCACAGGAGTGATATCGATTCCGATTCCATCCCCTTCAATATAGTGAATTACAGGGTTATTTGGTACTTCCAACTTTCCTTCAGAGATAGTTATCATTTCGCCTTCAGACATAATTTTCATTTCTCCGACTAGAGTGACATAGATGAAGCCAACCCTTGAAGGGGGTTGCTTCGCACGAAGGCCTGTGAAAGGAGAAGTGACTTGGACGGATGAAGGGGGATATGTGGGTACCACAGATGGAGGAAAACAATTTGAAATCTATGGAACGGATTCACCTAGCCCTATGGAAATGGTAGCTCATGGTCACGCAGCATGCTCACTTATCGACCTCATAGATGGGCTTAAGCATCGAAAAAAGGATCTAGAATATATTAGAGTTAAGATTGATGCCGAAAGAGCAGATGAATCGCCAAAAGTTTTCACATCTATAATGATGAGATATATCGTCAAAGGAGGAGTCCCAGAATCGCTGGTTAGGAGGCTAATTGAGAGTAGTCATCAGAAATATTGCAGTGTAGGCATAATGATTACACGCTCAGGGGCTAGTCTAGATTGGTCTCTGGAGATTGTTGACTGACTTCTGGTTTTTGATATTGGAAGTGGAAGTTTTTTTGGAAAAATACTCTTCATTATGTCGAGTTTTATCCTAATCATTAAACACCCCCCATTCGGAAGCGCAACTCCCTTGCACAGGCGGGACCAATCCTGACTACAAATACTAGGAGAGACTAAACAATGCAGACGAAAATCAAGACGTCCAAAGACAAAGGCGACTCTGAGAGTGGGCTGGTCATAGAACGGAGGTTCACCTCCGCCGGCCAGGATCCGTTTGAGTCCTTTGAATGGATCGACATGGATGTTGAGATTAGAAATCCGGATGGGTCGATTGCCGACTCCATTAATGGGGTTAAGTTGCCATCGGGATTCGCCGGAATTCCAGGAAAAGTCTGTGCGCAGAAATATTTGCGCAAGGCCGGTGTTCCCAAGTATCTTCGGAGCGTTCCTGAGGAGGGGGTGCCTGTCTGGCTACAGCGAAGCGAGCCGGATCATGAAAAGCTTCAGAAAGCTGAAGCTGACAATAGAATGGGTGGTGAGACCGATGGAAGACAGCTCTTTCGTCGACTTGCAGGGACCTGGACCTACTGGGGCTGGAAGTACGGCTACTTCGCAAGCGAAGCTGATGCTCGCGCCTACTTCGACGAGATGTGCTATCTGATCGCTAGTCAGCGATCTGCACCCAACAGTCCCCAGTGGTTCAACACAGGCCTTCACTGGGCCTATGGAATAGAAGGTCCGCCGCAAGGTCATAGTTTCGTAGATCCCGACACCGGTGATGTTTCTCTATCAACAAGTGCATACGAGAGGCCTCAGCCACACGCTTGTTTCATTCAATCGGTTTCGGACTCACTAGTAGGAGGGTCTGATTCTATAATGGGCCTATGGAACAGAGAGGCTCTGTTGTTCAAGTATGGCTCTGGAACCGGTTCGAATTTCTCCAATATCAGAGGCGCCGGGGAGCCACTTTCTGGAGGTGGAACCTCCAGTGGCCTTCTTTCGTTCCTGAAAATTGGAGATAGGGCCGCTGGTGCAATAAAATCTGGTGGAACCACTCGTAGAGCTGCAAAGATGGTCACCCTTGATTTGGATCATCCCGATATCGAGGAGTATATTGATTGGAAGCCTTCGGAGGAGGAAAAGGTCTCCGCTTTAGTAATTGGTAGTTCAATTCTACAGAAGCATGCAGACTCGATTATGGAGTCGATATGGGCGTTCGAAGAAGATGAAGGTAGGTTCGATCAGAAAATCAACATCGATCTCAAGAAGGCTATGGTTCGCGCAATAAACGATAGTGTTCCTCAAGCACATATACAGAGGATTTTGGATTTGGCCGGACAAGGTTGGAAGGGTCTGGAATTTGAGTCTCTAGACACTGATTGGCAGGGAGAAGCATATGCTACAGTATCTGGACAGAACAGTAATAATTCTGTAAGAGTACCAAATTCGTTCATGGATGCGGTCAAGGAAGGTGGAGAGTGGAATCTTTACTTCAGGACTGAAAGAGAAGCGGCTACTGCAGAGGGTAGAGAACCAGTTCCATGCAGAACGATGGATGCTAGTGAGCTATGGGACAAAGTAGCATACACTGCATGGGCCTGTGCGGATCCCGGTGTCCAATTCGACACTACGATTAATGAGTGGCATACCTGCCCCAAGGCAGGAAAAATAAACGGTTCTAATCCGTGTTCTGAGTATATGTTCTTGGACGATACTGCATGCAATCTAGCTAGTATTAATCTCTTGCATTACTATGATTTGGATACCCATGAGTTCCATATTGAAGACTTCAAGCACAGTGTGCGTCTATGGACTACCACTTTGGAAATCAGTGTTCTTATGGCACAATTCCCATCACACTCGATTGCAAAGAGGTCGTATGATTACAGGACCCTTGGACTAGGGTACTGCAATATCGGATCTCTACTCATGCACATGGGAATTCCGTATGATGATGAGCGAGCATATGCTGTTTGTGGGGCTATTACATCGATTATGTGCGGTGAAAGCTATGCCACTAGTGCCGAAATGGCTTCTATCCTCGGACCATTTCCCGACTATGATAGAAACTCGGATGATATGCTTCGTGTGATGAGAAACCACAGAAGAGCAGCATATGATGTTCCGGATGAAGAATATGAAGGCCTCACCGTTCCCCCTATGGGAATCAATTCTAAGAAGTGTCCAAAGGATTTACTTGAGGCTGCGAGGAGTTGCTGGGATAGGGCAGTGATAGGGGGGGAGGAGTTTGGTTTCAGGAACGCGCAGACCACTGTAATTGCCCCTACAGGAACCATTGGGCTCGTCATGGGTGCCGATACAACTGGTGTTGAGCCCCAGTTTTCTCTCGTTCAATACAAGACTCTAGCAGGGGGTGGTTCTCTCAGGATTATCAATAACGGAGTCCCCAATGCGCTTACCAGACTTGGCTACTCAGAAAGTGATGTATTAGCTATTGAGGAATATATCATGGGTTCCAAGAGGCTGAGTGGCTGTCCAAGTTTGCCCCTAGAGAAACTAAAGGATGTCGGGTTTGACTCAAAGATCCTTAGTTCCATTGAGGAGAAGCTTGGCGATGTTTTCGATTTGAGATCCGCCTTTGCTCCCTCTATGATAGGGAAGGATTTCTGCATAAGCGTACTTGGAATAACCGCAGATCAATTAGACGATCCCTTCTTCGACACTCTGGGATTCCTGGGATTCAGTCCTCAAGAAATTGAGGCTGCTAATGATTTCATTTTCGGATTTAATACAATTGAGGGTGCTCCGGGCCTAAAAGAGGAGCATCTGGCAGTTTTCGACTGTGCCACACCATGTGGGAAGTATGGCAAAAGATCGATTGCATGGGATGCCCATGTCAAAATGATGGCGGCGGCTCAGCCTTTCATTTCAGGGGCGATTTCGAAAACCATCAATATGCCTTCAGACTCAACAATTGATGATGTTAGGGAAGCATACAACCTGAGTCATGCCACGATGAATAAAGCATGTGCAGTCTACAGAGATGGAAGCAAACTATCACAGCCTCTGATGAGTCAACTCGTTGATTCAACGGATATTGAAGATGAGGATGAAGAGGTTGCTGTTGTTGAGCAAATGGTCGAAGAAGCAGTAAGTGCTATTCCTGCGTCCGATCCTGTTGCCAGGCCAGTAGCCGAGGCGCTTGTTCAAAACTATATTGCGACTAGAAGAAATCTACCAGACAGAAAGAGAGGTGCTAATTTCAAAGCTAGAGTTGGAGGACATAGCGTGCGACTCATTACTGGAGAATATGAAGATGGCAATCTAGGCGAGATTTTCTTACTGACCTCCAAGGAAGGAGCAGCATGGAGAGCTCTTCTCTCCCAATTTGCAATCGCTGTGTCAATAGGTCTACAGCATGGAGTACCTATCGACGCATTTGTGAAATCGTTTACATTTACCAAATTCGAACCCAGTGGGATGATTGAGGGCGGTAGTGGAAGAGTGAAGATGTCATCCAGCATTATTGACTGGGTATTCAGAGAGCTTGCAATCGAGTATGCAGATAGAGATGATTTGGCGCACGTTCCACTGGAGGAGGAGGATCTTGATCCATTCTCCATCAGTAGGCCAGAGATTACTGAACAAGGACTTGCTCGAACCCAAGGTGAGAAAAGAGAGGTACAGATGACTTTGGAGGCAGCCGTTGCTCCAATAATTGACTCAGAATCACGAACAAGGCAGGCTGCAAAGGAGAGAGGATTCACTGGCGATATCTGTGACGATTGCGGAGGTAGTCAAATGGTTCGAAACGGCACATGTCTGAAGTGTAATGAGTGTGGTTCCACCACTGGCTGCTCATGATGAAGCTGACTTATATCTCCAACTCGATATTTAGGTTCTGAATCAGTTCTTTGTACCGATTTCTAATTGTTACCTCAGTGACTCCGGCTACCTCAGCAACCTCTCTCTGGGTCCTACGCTTTCCACAAAGTACGCTCGCGATATAGATTATCGAGGCAGCGATTCCAGTGGGGCCGCGTCCGCTTGTGAGTTCCTTTTCCTGGGCTGCGGCTATCAGCTCGTAAGCCTTGGCTTGTACCTCTGCGTCTAGATCTAGACCAGAGCAGAATCTGGGGATGTAATCCTCTGGCTTAGTAGGAGGAATCTTCATTCTGAGTTCCCTAACCATGAACCTATATGTTCTGCCTATTTCTTTTCGGCCGGTTCTACTGGCCTCGCCAATCTCATCCAAAGTTCTGGGGTTCTCACAAATTCTACAGGCCGCATACAGACTGGCTGCAGCGACACCCTCAATTGATCTGCCACGTATTAGTCTAGCATCAACAGCCTTCCCGTATGTCACGGCCGCGGTTTCTCTAATTGTTTTGGGTAGCTCTAGACGGCTGGCCATTCTGTCCAGTTCTGCAAGTGCCATCGCCTTGTTTCTCTCAGTGGCATTACTTACTCTGGATCTCTTCTGCCACTTTCTCATCCTGTAGAATTGGCTCCTATATCTACTGGAAATAGATTTGCCAGAATAGTCCTTGTTCTGCCAGTCGATATCTGTGGATAGACCCTTATCGTGAAGCATTACTGTCATTGGGGCGCCGGTTCTTGCGCGCTGGTCGCCTTGCTCTGGACTGAATACTCTCCATTCTGCTCCCTGATCGATTACCTTGTCCTCCAGAACAAGCCCACAGTCATCACATACGACTTCTCCCCTGGATTCGTCTTTACTCAGATTACGGCTTCCACATTCATCGCATTTTACTGTGTCTTCAACAAGATATGACATTATCCTCACCCCCCTTTCGCACGAAAGGTAACAAAATCCCAATAGGCATCATATTTAAGATTATAATTTCCAATCATATGGCAGACATTTCTGAACAGTATCATATCTAAATGTTAAGAATCGTGAAATACGAATCTGCCTTGGCGAGGATAGGGTTTTGGATGACAGTTGATTTTTGGCCGCCAAAGAAAGTGTCTCTAAGCCCTAATAGACGTGTCCTATTCCTCACCAAGGACTTAGAGTTGGTTCGTAAGCAGCTTTACGAGGGATTGGATCTCAGAATGGATGATTTAACAGTAGAAGATCTGTTAGACGATATCAATACAGATGTGATGACTCCCGCTTGGGTTTGCTTTGATCATGACCCAGCGATTATCGCGGAGAATGCATATGCCGGACTACTTCACGAGGGAAGGAGGGTGTTTGAGCCAAGGGCTCTTATTGACGGTGGGTTCGAGGTAATTGTCTCTGGCCATAGAAAAGGTACTGGATCCAGTAGAGAGACGGCTCCCCAATGTGAACGGTGGTCCGGAATTAGGATTGTCATTGCAGCATCGTTTGCCCCTATCCATGAGAGAAATAATCTGAATCTCGGACAGCTTATGGGGGATCATCAGATGCTGAAAAGGCTCCAGAATGGAGAAAGTATTCCTGTCTCAGAGTTCACGGACAGGTATGATCCGGTAAGTAGGCTAATTTTAGAAAATGGGGGGATACTTCCTTTCGCGAAAAGACTGAAGGAAGGCGAGGTGTTACTACCGAAAGTTAGTTCCGAAAAGAGACCGATGACCATGATAGAAAAAATGATTTCAAACAAGTTGCTTGGCGTAAATGGAGAAATTGGCTATGTTAAACCTGGTGACGCGGTTCTTGCTCAAGTAGATGGTGGTTATTCCCATGAATTCACTACAGCACAAGTCCACACGTTTCTTTCGGAGGAATATGGTTTAGAATATAAGATTCCAAACCCTTCAAAATTTGCAGTATTCGAAGATCACCTCTTATATGCCACGGATGTGCCTAGGTTTGGAAAATTTGCAGAAAAGATCCAGACACTGCGAGATATGCAGAATGCCTTTCAAGTTCATACTGGAGTCAGAGACTATTCTGCAACTAACGGAGTTAGCCCGGGAATATGTCATCAAGTTGCTAGGGAAGAGTTCATTGATGTAGGAGATTTCATCCAAGCCACGGATTCTCATACTTGTATGGGTGGCGCTTCGAATGCACTTGCATATGGGGTGGGGTCTACTGAGTATGCAAATTTGGTTCATAACCAATTTGCATTCGTAAAAGTTCCAGAAAGTATCAGATTCGAATTAGTGGGGATGTTGCATCCTGGGTGTACGGCAAAAGACGTGATTCTGCATATTCTTTGGCACTATGCATCAAAATCTGAAACGCTGGACAGGAGTATGGAGTTTGGAGGTCCGGGCTTAGCAGGATTATCCATGGACGAGAGAGCTACGCTCTGTAATATGGCTACAGAGTGTAGCGCGAAAACTGGAATATGTGAACCTGACCAAGTAACGGTTGATTGGCTTCTTCAGAAACGAGAAGATTTGAATGAGGAAAAAATCAAACAATCATTCGTACTTCCGGATCCAGGTGCAGAATACAGAGGAGGGGTACATGAAATTGATTTAGCCAGAATAAGGCCTATGGTCGCCCATCCCGGAAATCCGGACGAGGGTGTGCCTTCAGATCCAACTAATGGTGCTTACATTGATGAAATTGGAGAGGTAAAGATTGATATTGCTTATGCGGGATCGTGCACGGCTGGTAAAGATGATGATTTCTCTTATTATGCCAAAGTTTGTCAGTCGGCTGTTGATGCAGGATTGAAAGTTCATGAGAGAGTTGATTGTTACATTCAATTTGGGTCTATGTCTGTAAAGAATCTCTCGATGAAAATGGGCTGGACAGAGGTCTTCGAACGAGCTGGAGTGAAACTAATTGACCCCGGATGTGGCGCTTGCATAGGAGCTGGACCGGGAGTAAGTGAGAACGATGAGCAAGTCACAGTTTCTGCCATAAATAGAAACTTCCAAGGCAGGTCTGGCCCGGGTTTGTTATATCTGGCAAGTCCCTTGACAGTAATGACCAGCGCATTCACTGGAAAAATTACTGCCTGGCATCCTGAAATATTTACTGAAAATTCATGATTGAAAGCTGGCTCGGGGCATTGTTCAATAGCGGCCTTACTACTGGAGAGGGTTACCTTGCAAGCCCCGTGTCATTAGGATGTGGGAGGACTTGATGGTGGTGAATGAATGGACCCCGCAGAAAAACTATCGAGTAAGCAAAAGCAAGTTTCGATAAGTGAGTTCTTTGAGAAGAACAAGCACTTTCTTGGCTTCGACACTTTGCAAAGATCTGTAATTACGGCTGTGAAAGAATCAGTTGACAACTCTCTCGATGCTTGCGAAGAAGCAAGGATTCTTCCTGACATTAGAGTCGAGATTCGAAGGACAAAAAGCGACGAATTGAGACTAATTACTCAGGATAATGGCCCAGGGATACCCAGAGATGCCATAGAGAATGTGTTTGGAAAGTTCCTTCTTGGTTCAAGGTTCCATGCGATAAGACAGACTAGGGGTCAGCAGGGAATTGGAATAACAGGAGTCGTGATGTATAGCCAACTAACTACTGGGTCAAAAACACATGTAGCTTCCAAAATAAAAAGCGAATCGTCGGCTGTTTTTGTGGAATTAGGAATAGATACGAAGAAGAACAAGGCAACAAAATCGGGTGAAAGAAGAGATACTTGGATAGACGATTTGACATCGGAAGAAGTACAACAGGGGCTCAGAATACAGACAGAAATGAAAGCCAAATATCAGAGAGGAAAAAAATCGGTCTACCAATATCTCAGGATGACCTCGATAGTTAATCCCCATGCATCGATTTCTCTCGTAGTTTATGATAAGAATGGAGAATTGATTGAGGAGGGTAAGTGGATTAGGACTTCCAATAAGCTACCAAGGATTGTTAGAGAAATCAGGCCCCATCCGAGAGGTGTCCACTTGGGGACATTACAGAGGCTTCTAAGGGACGCAGAGGAAAGAAGGATGACTTCCTTCCTTCAGAAGAGTTTCTCGTCCGTCCCTCCTTCCGCTTCAAAGAGGCTCTTATCTGCTGCGAATATTGAGGAGGGTAGGTCGCCTAAAAGAATCAGGTCCGAGGAATCACAAAATCTCGTTAAGGCATTTCAAACAGTCCCTCTCAGAGACCCACCGACTGACTGTCTTTCTCCCATTGAAGATCTACTAATAAAAAAGGGACTTTCCAAAGCTATCGACTCAAGGTTCGCTTCAACTGTAACTAGGAAACCAAAGGCCACGCAAGGGAATCCCTACCAGATAGAAGTCGGATTAGTGTTTGGAGGCGACCTGCAATCTGATGGCCCAATTGAAATCCTTAGATTTGCGAACAGAGTTCCACTCATGTATCAGCAAGGAGGCTGTCTTCTTACCAAAGCCCTAGAGTCTGTAAATTGGAAAAGCTACGGCTTGGACCAACCGGGAGGGAGTGGAATCCCCAAAGGTCCTGCTGCCGTTCTGATCCACCTAGCCTCGACGAATGTACAATTCACCAGTGAGGCGAAAGAAGCTGTCTCATACGATGAGGAAGTGTTCGACGAAATCAGAAAGGCAATGTTAGAGGTTGGTAGAGGGTTGAAAAATCATCTCAAGAAAAGCTCTCAAAGAAAAAAGGCGAAGGAAAAATTTGAGTTAGTAAATATCATTCTTCCTGAAATTTCAAAGAAATCTTCAGAGCTTCTAAACAGGGAGGAGCCTGATTTAGCCCCGGTAATAACCCAGATAATGAACGCTGTATTTCTGGAGGAGGAGCTTTTTTGGAACAAGCAAGAGAAGTTAGCAATGTGTTCTATAACCGTACACAACTATACTGCGAGGGCTAGAGCGTATACTATTCTCGCGAAGTGGCCAGAGAAACCAGAGACTAAAATGGCATACAATCCGACCGGTGGAAGGAAGGAAGCAGGAGGTCTTTGGGCATGGAGACTAGACACCCTGAATCCAGGATCGGCAACAATTTTGGAATTCGGAATCTCTGGACTTAGCAAAGGTGACTGGAACGAAACGGATGTATTCTTCAGAGGTAATGGAGAGATAATTGGGGCTACTAGGATGGATGAAAAGCTACTTGATGAGCAAAGAAAATCAGAGGCACTAGAGGCGGCTATGGATGAGGTCAGAAGTAGAGAAGAGTCGAGCAGCACAGTCACTGTAATTGACAGCTTCGATACAGATTCAAAGATTGAGTCAACCCGATCTGAAGATTCTCTACCAAAAACAGGCTCCGAGTGGTTTGGTCTGGATGGTGATAGTCAATGAGCGAAAGTACTCCAAGAAAGAGCAAAGAACAGGTAGTTGAAGAGCTGCATAACGTAGCGTCAGAAATGCATGACAGAATGATGAGAGGTAGTCCTCCTAGAATGACTTTACCGGTTAGGTCAAAGAGTAACATTTCATTCGACACTCGACTTGGTGTGTTCAAGTATGGGAAAAGCAAGACTGTAAGAGATGCTACAAGTCTTGGTTCGGCAAGACAGCTCCTAAGGACTTTGCACATCACCGAATTCATTGAAGAGATGATTGATTCTGGGAAGTCCTCGACCTTGAGGGAAATGTACTACATCTCTGAGGGATGGGGGAACGGGAAGTTTGGATCACAGAATGAGAGTAACAATCTAGCCGAGGATCTCGAAATTGTAACCAAGTGCCTAAGAGAGGACTTCAAACTTAGACCTGAGGAGGATGGAGCAAGGATAATTGGCAATATAACATTGGAAGAGAGGAACAGAAGAGGCGAATGGATGAGCATCAATTGCAGGGATGACGTTGGTGACTCAGGATATGGAGTCCCTTACAATGTAGAAAGTGAGAAATTGAGGCTGGTTGATGAGGATATCGATTTCGTAATGGCGATAGAAACTGGAGGAATGTTTGACAGGTTGGTAGAAAATGGGTTTGATGAGGAGTCAAGATGTGCACTTATCCATCTCAAGGGCCAACCAGCAAGGTCAACAAGACGCATTATGAAGAGGATGAGCGAGGAGTGGAAAAAACCGATAGTGGTTTTTGCTGATTGTGATCCTTGGTCGTTCAGGATTTTTGCCAGTATAGCCTACGGAGCAATTAAGACAGCGCATATTTCAGAATATTTGGCGACAAAGGAAGCGACTTACCTCGGCATAACAGCTGATGATATTCTAGCATACGACTTACCGAGCGACGAATTAACGAAGCAAGATTTGAACGCACTTAATGCCGAGCTAAGTGATCCGAGATTTTCTACAGGATGGTGGCAGGAGCAAATTGGTCTGATGCAAGAAATTGGGAAGAAGGCCGAGCAGCAGTCTCTCGCGAAGTATGGATTGGACTTCGTAACTGACACTTATTTGCCAGAGAAGCTGGGTAACCTAGGTTTCTCTTACTAACAAAGTCTGAAACCTGTTAGTGGATTGGCATGGGCATGTCGAACCGGAGGAGGCGATGGGCAAGAATCACGACCGGTTCATCTGCAATCCTACTTCTTATTGCTGCAATTTCAATATGGCAGATATCTCCAGAGATGATTGAAGCATTCGATCCTGAAAATAACAATGTTGTCAAATTGGGCCCGGGGGAAGAGGTTTCTATTGAGATGGATAGTATGGTGATTACCGCGTTAAGGAAAAGTGGTAGCGACACTTCAGAAGCGCAACTAACTTTGAAAGATAAAAGTGGAAATGAAATCCATGGGAGGAGTCCCAACTTCATCGAATCCTCGGAAAGAGCGGGGGTAGACGGGGCGATTTATGTTCCAGTAAGAGTTTTCGAGCAAATTAGCGGTGAATTCACCATTCAAAACAATGCAGAGGAAGGTTTTCTTTGGATAGTCGACGATGAAAAATCTCAGAGTCAAATTATCGGGAGTATCTGGTTTAGCCTAATACTAGTTGGTTGTTGCCTAGGAACTCCGATCGGAATGATTGGAATAGTTTTGGCAGTAATGACGTGGGTAGACAAAAAGAAGAGCCCTGATCAATTTGTTGTTATCGAGGATGGTAGTGTCATTATCACTAGCTCGGAAAGATTAGATGATGTCCCCGAGAGGCAATTAGCTCCAGAGCCCTTCAAAGAAGTCGATGAACCTGTTGAAAAGGAGTCAATTAATGCTCCTGAAGAAGAGATACCAGAGTCTTGGAAGTCCTGGGACGAGGGTTGAGTGAAACCCATTTAACCGCAGTATTTCTAAGACTGGGTTTTTATGGGAGTCTTGACTACCCAACCATAGGTTGGCATGTCATGGTTGGCTTCGATGACGCTCTGAATATTCTTGAAAATCCTACAAGGAGGGATATTCTGAGACACTTGGTGAAGGAGCCTCATTACCCTCTACAACTTTCAGAGTTGCATGAAGTCAGTCAACAGGCAGTTGTTAAGCATCTTAGAGTTCTTGAAGAAGCTGGTTTCGTTGATTCCGAATCGAAAAAATCCGACAAGGGAGGGCCGCCTAGGAAGGTTTACAGAGTTAATCAATCGTTTTCTATTAGGCTTGATCTTGGGCCTGACTTATTCAGAGCAGAACATAGAAAAATGCCGAAAGGAAGTTCTGACAATATTGCGAGTTCTCTTCCAGAAGGGCTTGGTTCGCTACTAGGTCGAATTGGGCCGAAGAAGAGTCTACAAATGGCCGATGCAATGGACATTCTATCTGATCTGGATGCGGCGTTAGAGAGGGTGGATAAACAGCGAGATGCCATTATTTCCCTTCATCAGCAAGTGATGAACAAAGTATCCCCGAGTGTAGAAGAGAATTTTGATTCATATGAGGAAAGGCAGCTTGCTCACGCCATGATGAGGAATCCTAGACGTCCTCTAGATCTGGATGCCTTCTCGAACGGCCTCAGAATTCAGTCGGTTCATGCAGAGAAGATGATGGAGACGCTGAGGAAGCAGCTAATGAGAGACCTGTCTTCTACCTCGGGATCTTTCATAGCAGGGGAGGATGCTCATGGCAACCTACCATGGTGGATGGTAAAATAAGCTAGAAGACGATATCGTCTTCATCTGACCCTGGGATTAAACTGCTTAGTTCAGAGAATCTGGCTAGGGCCTCTGTCCTCCTCCCCCAAATAACAAATCCTGCAACTCCAACCAACGAGAAGGTCGCACCCACAATGATTACTGGGACTGAATATCTTACCACCACTTCGCGACCAACATCGATGGCCCCCAATGGGGACTTCATGTTGCCGATACTCTCGATATTGTTATTCTCGTCCGTCTCAACGATATTGTTGTCTGGATCAACTACAACTACAATATCATGATTACCTGCCTCGACCATGTATAGAAGAGTTATTGGGTCCGATTGGTCTGTATCTGATTGTCCAATTGGCATTATTGCCTTAACTATCTGCCTGTAGACTATGTTTTCCTCTTTGCATCCATTTCTTTTGATATCGGTCTCAGACTGATCTTTGCACAGAATAATATTGACGTCAGAGGCATGAGCATTCCCTCTATTAGAAATAAAGACATTGACAGACAGCATCTCGCCGATTGATGCTTGTTTTTCTGGAGCAATTACACTCTCGAGAACCAGATCGGGCGCCCTTAGTCTCATTTCCAAGATTTGCTCATTGGTATCGCAATCGGGTGGAAGATTGTCTGGAATCCCGTCAGAGTTGCTATCGAGGGTACAAGAGTCGGTCCAAACCTCTGTTTCGTCATGATCACCCCCTTCTTCCGAAGATCCGTGCATTGAGAGGACCTTGATTCCTATGTTTCTATCCGTTAGAGAGGCGTCTGGTGCAACAGTAACAATTACCACTAATTGTAGCGTCGAATACGGTTGCATTTGAGGTAATGTGACGGTTTTGCCTGCAGTAACATAACAGAATTCGGGACCTTCTCCTTGTGATATTTGTTGAGAGATTTGGTTCTCTTCTTCGACCGTCATTTCCACACAGGGTTTCTCAACGGGAAACTCGGTCCTGAAGCCGTCCAAGAGCGCATAGTCAATTTCCCACGTACTAAGCGAGCCTAGGCCTGGTCTGACAGTCCATATGTTGTTGACGTCGTCATATGTATGATTGTGGATAGTAGGCTGATCGGGTACGTTTCCATAGTTAGAGACATTTAGAGTAAAACGAACGATCCTACTTGGAGCAGTGGTCTTAATTTTGCTTTCAACGGATGGATCTAGGGATATCCTCATGTCGTGGAACTCGATAATCGTAGCTCTCAGAACAATTTGATCCTGTAGTCTGGTCCCCTCACATGGATCCTCAGTACAGGGAAACGGTTCCTCACTCAGGACATTAAAGGTGATTGTATATTCCCCTGCTAATGTCTGTTCTGGAACATTGATGTCTATTGCAACTGTCTGCGAATCGTCCCGACTAAGCTCTTGGAAAAGAATTCTGGGGATATTCATATCCCAAACAAAAGACCCCCCTGTATCATCTACAATTGACTCTATTGTTATGTCGAATCTATCAGGACCATTTCCCGAATTCGAAATGGTCGTATTCATTTGATATGACTGGCTAGGATATAGTTCCAGAATTGTCTCTGGCACAACCGCATCTAATTCGTATTTCTGCAGGACATTTGTTAGGATTAATACTGAGTCTCTGACCTTAGGGGTTCCATCTAGGTGTGCCCTTACTGAGATTGATTCTCCTATTCCGGCTGTGGCATTGTAAGGAGAGCACATCTCGGCTGTGACTGTGTAGGTATTTCCAACCTGGGCCCAATAGATATCCTGATCTGCAGAAGAAGAGCTGCTACCCCATTCAGAGAAATCTAGATCTACAGTCCAATGATCGAATCTCCATGTATTGATATCCGAGCCAGTAGGCCTCTCAGAAGGTCCCCCCGGTGTGGAAAATACAAGATAGCCGGAAGTGAAGTATTTGCTTACTTGGATAGGAAATAGTGCACACTCACCGGGCAGAACATACAACTTTGTTTCCCCAATATCGAACACAATGTTTCCAGTGGTCCTTATTGAGACGTTTATCCAGAGTTCTAGTACGTCGAACGTGCCTCTGTCGATGGAAAGGACGGGTTCGCCAGTGGACCATCCCTTCAGATATATCGCAAATGTACCTGGCTCTTGAGACTCCGGAACGCTTACCTTCAGATTCCTAGTTATCGACTGACCTGGATCTAGTGAAATGGAAAGTGGGAAGTCGACCCCCCAACCGAATGGAAGAGCCCACTCATTCTGACCTTCTAGGGTGGCAGGATCGTAAAATGCGAAGGTATCATACACATTTCCGGTATTCTTAATCGAAATAGAAAATACTGCAGATTTACCTTGTTCTACGTCAACTTGGAAGTGGCTTGTATCTAGTTCAATGCCGTGTACAACATCCATTAGAGTGAGTAAAGTAAGTTTGTTCTGAATTGCTGGATCTTTTGCTGAAGTGGCGATAATGCTAATCTGTGCTAATTCGTCTTCCGTAGCCTGGTAGATCGTCGGAGAACGTACCCTGAGATATAGCGGGTCAATGGCCCCCCCCTCCAAGAAAACGGGCGTTGAATCGAATATCGGAGTGTTGTTCGTCATGTAGAATAGTGTGGCTGTCCAGTTATTGGGAACTCCTTCCATAGTTACAGTGAATGTGTCTTTTACCAACTCTGCTGGTCCTGGAGTAGGGTTTGCGATTGTGATATTGAATGTGGTTAGCTCCCCTGGTTGTATTGTGTGATAGAACGTTTCAGCCTCTGCCGGACATTCATATGGATATCCCTCGATATTGGCGCTTTTGGCAATCTTATCGTCACAAGCCAGAGAGAGGTCAACGAGACCTGTTAGCACGTGGACATAGCAAAGGGTCCACTTGTTGGCATTAGACCCGTCCCAATCGCACCTCTTATCGGACCAGCCTATGTGTGCTCCGCTACCAAGATCGTTTGCGAAGGCGACCGGCATCCCTCTGTCTAAATTGAAGTCTGGGTAAAGGTGCTGTCCACTCGCGGTATTGCAATCTGGAACACATGTAGCCGGGCCTAATTTGTCTGAGGTCCAATTTGTAACTTCTCGTATTTCCCATGGGTCGAGGATCGAAGATGCAGCAGAATTTAGTGGAAAGCCCTGAGGATATTGTTCATTTGTATTGTTTAGTCTAGCATACATCAAGGTCTCTTGCCACTCGGTATTACTGTAATCTAGCCAAGCCAGGTGAACATTATCGAATTGGTCTGTAAGTATAGCCGGAGAGACTGAGCTTGGTGCAAACGGATAGTCCTCGGAAGCCCCTTCGCACTGCTCGGAGTTGGAAATTGCACTGGAGGCAATCTGCTTAATTCCGTAAGCCGGCAGACCTTCTGGAACTCCGTCCCATTCCGCGGCACCTCTAAGTCTGAGTCTTGTGTAGTAGATTTCGTAAGCCCCCTCGATATCTATACCTCCAGTGGGTGATTCACAGCCAGGGTACAGTCTACCGTCTTGCCATGCTAAATGGGTGTTACCCGAGGTATCGATAGCGATGGAAGGGTGGAGGCTGTAGGCAGGATTATTGGTAATCTGAGTATCGTTGACCACTACTAAGTGCCCATATCCCTGTTCATCCTCTGATGGACCTATATCTTCAGAATAGTATCCATTCTGCTGGTTTGCCTCTGTCCCAGAGTCTCCTCTTGTCCAACCCGGCCAAGGATTCTCTAACAATGAAAGAGGGTCGAGGACAGTCATGAAAATCTCTCTGGAGTTGTTTGTGGCGAGGTAAACCATTGCTTCGACCATTATTTCCAATTCGGAGGATGAGCTCGAAGAAGTTGGGAACTGGTACATCTGTCCCTCGGCAGAGGTAGTTCTGGTGGTTGCCCCGTTGCATGTTCTAGTGTTAAGTCCTGAGCCCACTGGGCACTGAGCTAAATCGAGCATGTAACTGCCAACTGATGTATCTGATCCAGCCCATAGGGGATATGGTTTTGTCTGAGCTAGAACGCATGCATCATGCGCTTGGCTAATACTCTGAGTATCATCATTGTCCATAGGGGTGCCCCCATATGGGCCTTCATCTGAAATTGGAATTACCACCCTAGTGGCATTGTCGTTCCATCTGTGATCTAAAGCCGTAGGCGGATTCGCTGAAAGTCCTTGTCTACCTTGGATATCTCTGTAAGATAGGCAAGCCCATGTGGCCGCGGGACCCCAGAACTCACTGTAGTACCCTCCATCAGCTGGAAGATTCGTTGCCTGATTGTTGTAGACGACCTCGGTTAGCTCTCTGATTCCTCCTGAGTCGTCTCCTGCTGTCTGTCCAAGAGGGGTGGTTCTGGGACCTTGGCTTCCCGAGCCACCAGTCTGATATGCTGCGGCGCAATTGCCACTAGTGGCGGCAGCAGGCCAGTTTCCACTCAGAGCATAAAGGGTCTCGTATACCGACATATTCGCGCTAACCAACAGAGGCTTGAGACCTGGGAAATAGCCGCCGCTGACGAAGGTTCCCCCATAGAACACGACACACATATCTGCCCACTCTGCATTCATCGAGCCGGATGTATCGATGGGCACTACCATCTCTACCTGTCCGCCTCTGGTGTCGTCCCATACAATCTGTACGAAATCATTCACATCGACAGCGATATCTGGGTGTCCTTTCTGACCTAGAATAGGAGTGAGTAGCGTGCTGTCTATCTCCACAATAACTGTCCTAACAACCTGATCAACTGATATCATCTTGTAATATATCTGAGATTGCTGATAGTAGAGGTCCAAAGGATCAAAGGAATCTTCCCAGACTATGTGGGGATTATTGTTAGAGTCGACGTCTATTGCGGGCCAATCCCTATTCTGGGGATTGTTAGCGACTTCATAGTCATCTGAAACTATTGACAGAACAGAGTCGAGGGAAGAATCCCCACTCTGATCATCCAAGGAAGGATCTAGAAGAGTGTACAAGATCTTGTACTGGCTGGCCTTATCCGTCCAGACTACGTGCACCATGTCATCACTATCCACTCTCACATCGGGGTGCCATGCCCGATGTGCTCCCGGGTCTGAGATTTGGGTCTCCGCGATTAGTGTCTCTCCTCTTGGATCCAACATCTTGTAATACAAATGATTGGTATTGCGGCTCCAGACAATGTGAACATTGCCCTCCGAATCAGCATCCATAGCCATCATCCTGTCGTTATGGACTCCACTCTGTACAACATCTATCGGATCGGTGAGGACTATGTCGCTTGCACTGACGGGAGAAGAAAGCGAGGCGAGCAAGCTTACTAGCATCAACAGAACAATAGATATTGCAGAGTTTTTGTGCTTGTTTGCCTCATTTGGTCTACGAAGCCAAGGCTGCATCGCTTTGATTCGTTTTTTCCAAATACTTAACCTAAACCCCTTGTGGTCATTTTCTGAATTGTTCTTTCCAGGAGCATCGTGATTTGTCTTTTGGGCTAGTTGGAGTCTCTTGTGAATTCGCTAAGGAAATTCCACATGAGTTCATAGGTCGGCACCCCATCGACTTCATTCGGCCAGTTATGGTCCCAGAACTGAAGGCCGTAATGCTCGATTCGCGCGCCGTCTTTGCATTCACTGTGAACGATGTGCTCCTCTGTGAGAGTGTTTTCTGATACAGTCGCTTGGCAAGCAGACTTGCCCGCCCAATAATCTATCAGAGCTGGGACCTCACTCATCGTGCCTACTCCTTCGTGTTCGCCTTCCTTCCAGTCCCAGTCTTGATAGTAGTAGATGATATAGTCAAGCTTGCCATGAATGTGCATTATTCCTATCCCAGCGGTTAAGTCACAAGACTCGGGGCTTATTGGCATGGTCCCAGCGAAAGAAGCCGTGGCTGCAAACCTGTGGTTTAACTGGCAGGCTATCTCATAGGTGAACATTGCCCCGAGAGAGTACCCTATGGAGTACAGTCTATCTTGATCGATACAATACGATTTTGATAGTTCGTCCACTATGGATTCGGCAAATTCGTTGTCTTCCCTTGATGTGGCAGCGGTGTTCAGGAACCACTCACCTTCCGCGGCCGTCCTATCTTGCTCCGCAATGGCGTATGCCATTACGAACTTCTCCTGTTCGCCCAATTGGTCAAACTGCGCCTGTTGGGCGAAGTCCTCTTGCGAGTCCGTCCCTCCGTGGAATGCTATCACTAGAGGAAGCCTAGTTCCGGGATCAGAGGTAGGTACGGAAAGTCTGAATTCTCTTTCTATCCCATTTACTTCGATCGAAGTTAATGTCTGCGTAACGGGGACCGAGGGGCTTGTACATGGATCCTCCGATATCGGTAAGATAGCTACGTTGCCACTATCTTCCTCCGACGCTCCTAAGCACCCACTTATCGAGGATGATATCAATAGGAAAACGATGAGGAATCTGAAATTCATGAAATTGGTGTATCATTTTCGCTGATAAACCCTTATCCTAGTTGATTGAAAAATTATCTTTATCTGAATCTTAAGGTTCTAACAACGTTGCTCTAGACCCATTCTAATGGGTCGAAGTCTTTTCCGAATCCACCGGTCTCATCAGTATCTATTTCAGAAAGTCTTGTTTGTGGTTTCCTGGTCCCTCTTTTCGACTTACTCCGTTCCCAGTCATCCACGGGTCCTGGTTTTCCCTTCCCATTACCGAATCCATGTTTAATCTGATGAATCAGTGATAGTTTTGTGAGCCAAACCTTCCTCATGCTCTGCATGAATTCGTTTTGTGTTAGGCCATCGAACCAAACTGGTCTTGACAGGTTGAATGCCTGGAGTGGGCCTGCTACGCCATCGGTACTACGGCCCACATGCAAGACCCAGTCTAGGTCTGATGATGTCAAACGAATTCGCGTGCTATGCAGCCATTCGTCCCAAGATTTAGAATTTTTATTGGCAATCTTCCTCATGGCTTCCTGCTGACCCTCATCCACTCTAGTTATCGAATAAACTAGGACAAGCTTCCGATTCTTTGGAACTACAATATTGAAAAGATGCCCTTGCTTTGTTGGTGGGTATCTGACATGAAGATGCATGATTGCCTGAGGGTCCTCCACCTCTCTGGCCTCGAGCCTCTCTCCGTTTAACCATGATCTGATTGAGTCGGAAACATCTCTGTGCTCCATGATGACTCCAGCAAGTCGTCCTATTTAGAGCAAGTTGAGGTTTGAACTCACTTCTTTCATCAATGTCCTGAGTTTATGCCCTTGGTCTGACGTTGAAAGTAGGTGTGCCTTTCTCCAGAAAACATAGTCAACCCACAGATCATAGCCGAATAGGAAGATTTGGTTAGAGAGATGAAACAGAGTCATGATTAAAACAGTTAGAAATGGCGTTGCGAAAGTTAGTGGATGAACCAAAAGAGAGATTGCGAATGCGATTGGTGGCCAGAAAAGGACCGGAGAGAACATTCCCGCTAGCAAGTAGTATGTTGTTCTCGCATCAACGCCTTCATCGGTTCTTTCAGCAAAGACAACTGCGGCCAGTGCCTGCAAACCTGTTGACATAACTGAGACTGGGGAAGCTATGATCATCAGAAAAATCCCTGCAATGGCCCTAATCCATAGCCTCTTGTTGGCATTCTCAAGTGATGCTAGGGCACGCCCATCTAGACCATTTGAGTGTAGAATCTCAGCAGCTTGGATGGATGGTTGCATCAGTTTATCTACGGAGTCCTGGCGAAGTAGTGAGTCTCTGACACATCTCGCGCCCAACACTTCTTGTTTGAACGCAGTAAGTGGTTTCCTGTCTTTATTTGCCTTAGCATGAGCAATTAGGTGCCAAGCTCGATACGTTTTCCAATCTGGTGCATCGGGTGTGATCTTAGATAGTGCTGAAAATAGCTCTTCTTTGAGCGAGTTAACCTCCGTAGATGGAGGTTCCAGCCATTTTCCAGATGAGAGGGCTTCGCCGATTCCTTCAACATTCGGAGCCATGACCTCGATGGGGGTTCCAAACTCGACAAACACGTCCGTTCTGAACCAGAAGTGGCATCTGTAATGCAGGCCGACCGGTTGCAATGCTGGGGAGGTTTTGCCTTTGTGTTGCGCCAATGTCGCTGCATTGAGAGCGAATCGCATTGGACCAGTTTTGAATCGATGCAGCTTGGAGTCCTGATGTGATTTGCCCTCTGGCATTACCAATGCATTGTACCCTGCGGCGATGCAACTCGTCATTGTCAGTAATGTTCTATCATTGATTTTCTTAGCGTATTTCTCATCCGATACCCCCAATTCAATCTCAGGTTTCCTAATCACCGGCTGAGATCCCATTCTTCTGGTGATCCATCCAATTAACGGCATTGTCATCAAATCATGCCTTCCCATTGATATTATTCGCCTATCTTGAGCTGCAACCATCAAAGAAGGGTCGACTAATCCATTAATGTGAATTGCAGAAAGAATCCTTCCTCCCTCAAAATCTGGGATCTTGTCGAGTTCGCGCTTTCGAAAAATATACCTCAACCCCACGCCAATCATCAATCGAACTACATTCCAAAATATTGGGCTTCCAGGGTGCTTACCTGAGTGATCCCAAGGGAGTCGATTCAGTTTTCTGTGTCTCAATTTCATAGCTCCGCTAGATAGTCTTGGTTCGATATCTGGTGGTGCCTGTATCTCTGACACGTGAGACCGAGGGCGCAAGAGGTCTTGATTATGATAGTGGGTTAATCTAGATTTTTTCTAATTTCAGCAGTCAGGCTTCTAGCTTCATCCTGATCAAGTGGACTTGTACGGAAGGGGATTTCAAGGCCGGGTCCCTCTGGGATCTTTGGAATGATGTGGAAATGAACATGAAACACGGACTGAAAGGCGTTGGGACCATTGTTCTGAAGTATGTTGAATTCCTTTGTTCCGGTTGCCTTCATTATCGCTCTGGAGATCTTGGGCAGGACTCTGCCTATTGCCTCGGCAGACTCTTCGCTTAGTTCGTCGAGTGTTTTAGCTGGTTCTTTTGGAACTACAAGTGCGTGTCCTGGGCTCTGTGGGTTTACGTCCAAGAAAGAGAATACGAACTCGTCCTCATACAGTTTGTGACTTGGAATCTTGCCTTCTATTATCTGACTAAAGATGCTGTTTTCCTTTACACCCATCCCAATCACCTGGAAGCTATCATGGCTTCCGCTACAACAGCTAGTCCCTCCAGACGAAGTGCTTCCAGCATTTCCGAATTCATTACTGATGAATGATCGGTAAGGGTGATTCTATTTTCCTTGATTTGCCTGATTTCTGTAAGAGCTGCGTCCTTAGAATTGTTGAGTGATGAAATTGCAGAGGAGAGCTTGGATGCATACTGTCCAACTGGCATTCCGCCGTCTTCCTTTAGAGCAATTATTCGATTATTGGCTTCTGTAACTGAATTTTCAATAATTTCAGAGCCACCGAATTGCTCTTCCAAGACCCATGCCGAAGCATGTTCTCCTGCGGCCTTTCCAGTAACTAAATCCTCCAACAGAAGGTTCCCGGCGAGAGGGCGTTCTCCGTGCATTCCGGAATGAGAGCTTCTACCTGCTGCATAAAGGCCAGTAAACCAAAGTTGGGAGGGTAATCCTTCCTTAGTGAACCCACTGAAGATAGCGCGGCCAAATTCATCGCAGGGGGTTCCTCCAGTGGTATAAGCCACTCTGGGTGACAGAGGTACTACGTCTCTGGTGATGTCTATTCCAATCCTATCCTTGATCCTAGAATAGGTCTGCCTAAACCATATACTGGTTTCGGCATCCATTGTTCTCAAATCTAGAACGCAGGGCTCGCCCTCCAATACTTCCTCGGGGCCAATATCCTCTCCATTCTCCCTTCGAATCCTACCTCCATCCCCCAAAACGTCTAACGGGATGTGGATTCCAAAGTCTCCGGTTGACAGGGGGTGTTTTGGGACCCATTCCATGCCACTAGGTGATATTCCGGCAGATATTGCTAGGTGGTTTCCAGTTCCAGGGCCCTCACTCGGTGAAGACCAAAGTCCCTGATACCCGTCTGTGGCTAGTATCACTGCCTTAGCCTGAATAGGAAGTATTTCACCAGTAACAATGTTGAGGACAATGAGGCCTCTGACTTGGTTATTGTCTGAAACCAACGAAATTGGCAGATTGTCTGCATTTCTTTGAATCCCACGCTTTATTATCTGTTCTTCAAGTAACTTAGTGACTTCTCTGACGGTGGAGTCACCACACCCAGTCACTCTGGCAGTGGTGTGTCCTGGCATGGGTGATGCATGAGGTAGCCCCCCCTCCCTTCTCCTCAAAACAAGACCCCATCTTTCCAGCTCTGCCAGTGTGTTGACGGCTTCTTTGCAGATTCTGTTGATTGCGTCCTCTGAACAAGTCTCTCCCGCTGCTGAGATTGTATCCTGGATGTGCGAGCTTGCGTCGACTTCATCGATGGAAGCTGCTATTCCTGCGATCGGTGTCGATCCGGAAGCAGAGGATACACCGAACTCATCGATGAGCAAAGGGATGTTTCCGCCATCAGCACATGCGATTGCAGCTCTGAGGGCCGCAGGTCCCGATCCCACTACGATTACATCTCGGGACTCCATGCTATCACTTCACTCCAGAAGTCCCAATCTCATGAACGTGACGCCCCGACTGATTCATAAAAACTTCTAATCGGATACTGAAATTGCTATCCTTCTCACTGCGACCGCAGCATCCAACATCTTTTCAGTCGCTCCTTCAGGATTGAATCCTGAAGATAGGGTTGTTCTCACCACATAGGATGAAACTGTCTCCCCATTAGGGCCCCTCAGATTTACCTGCACAGGCTTAGAACCGGTCGAGCCCTTTGGCCAAGCAAGACCGATCCATAGCACTAGGCAATTGTCAATAAGTTTCCCCAAGACGTCAACTATGTCGTTTCCTTCTTTTCCTATCTCCGCTGGCCTCTTTGGTTGTCTTGATGATGGAGGGTTCAGCCTTAGGGTCTGATGATGTGGTTCTCCGTCTGCAGATATTATATCCACTTCTACTTGTGATGTTTTTCCTGAGTGATTGTGTAGCATCACAAACAGATCTCCCTGACCCTGAGAGCATCTGGGGGGGATGTCCAGATCCATTCTCCATTTGCTCTCGATTAGAGATGAGTGCCCTCTCAATGCCGCATCTTCTAACCTATCGATCAATCTGAATAGGCCGGGTTGCCATGCTCTGGTGTGGGCCATAATTCTTCGGAGTGTCCTAAAACAGAACTTTGAGTCTTCGTTGCTTAAATCGTCAATTGCAGCGACTCTGAAAACCCTTTTCGATTCTGAGACTAGTCTTTCGTCACCAAGAAGGCCTAGGTGGTTTAGATGTAAGACTCTGAGCAGGTGCTCGACCGCTGAGTGTGGAGTCTGATTTGAACGAACTTTATTCTCTAGGCTATTCACCCAATCGTCCCATGCTCCTGCGGTTTCTGGGTCTAAGTGAGCGACCACTAAATCCGATAGGACTCTGTCCAGTGTGCTGTGATGAGTGGTGGGGGCGTGCAGAGAAAGTAATGGGAAGTCTGAGTCGGTCATTGGTATTCTGCTTTCCAGTTGGAAGGTGTTTAGGAGGACGATGATTCCGAAGAAGAGAGTAAGTCCAAAGAGAATTGATGCTAGTGCCGTTCCTGTGTCGAAGTTGTCGACTGAGTTGAGTGCCCCTGCAGCTAGTATGGCACACAGGAACCTAGTTCTTTCTCTGAGCGTTCTTTCATGCAGCGTGTTGATTATGCGCTCTACCCCAGGATAAGCTTCCATAGAGCGTTTGCCCTCTACTTTCAGCTGTAGCCTATCCCTAGCCGACATCTTGGCGAATGTCGATGCCAGAAGCGTTGGCAAGAGTAATGCTGCTTGCAGTACGAAAAGAATAACACCAATTCCTATGTATTTCTGCCCGTAACCATACGCGAAGATTGCAGTGAGTG
>MDSZ01014726.1_pt1 | contig 41962 bp, 49 predicted proteins | sample 811201 | NCBI WGS metagenome assembly MDSZ01 (sample SAMN05326647, study PRJNA326480) | marine metagenome | isolation source: seawater | place: Indian Ocean: North | collected 2010 | reverse complement strand
TAAAAAGTTCAGGCGTCTATTCGATTGAATGTAAGGCTCGGGTTCGTGCAACGAAGCTCAAAAGCATCTTGGGCGGCGATTTGGTTGAGTTTGTGGATTTGTTCAAGCAGGGCGACCCAAACATGTCGCTTGGCGTGTTCGATGATGCCGACCGGATCTACTTGGAAATGATGCTCGCAGAGATGGGTACAACAATTTCCACCTTGGATAACCACGAGTATTACCTTGCGCAGCACCAGGGCGAGAAGATCAATGCGCTGGTTCGCAATATTGATCAGGAGGTCAGTGCGCTGGACAGGTTTGACAACGAACTGGAGCGTGCCAAGGCTTACTGTGATCGGTACAAGCAAATGATCTACCAGATGTTCGGTACACACGTCATGGCGCTTGAGGATAGCCGGGATCCAGTGGCTGTGCTTTGTAGCGAAGAGAACAAACAGTTCGTGCTCAACTGCATTGCGTACCACCACGGGCTTAGTGCGCAGGTTGATCGCTTTTTGAGCACCCCAGAAGGTTTTGTCTGGGTGGTCTCACCCGGTTTGAAGCGCAAATAAAGCGTCTTTGGCGGGGCCGCTGAATCGGTGCGCCCCACCTCTTTGTCTGTTTGATCAGTTGTATCGAGATTTTCACTCCCCCCTGCCTTGCCGCTCTGGCGATTAAAAAAAACAAAGTACGAGCATTAAAGTTCACCATGGCAATTAACACGCCAATCGTTTGATTGGGTGCTTGGCATTATTTTTTCGGATTGATCAGAAATTTTGTTGTTTTTGACGGTAAAAAAAACGATCAAAACAATAAAACAAAGTCTGATATAATATGTTCATCACTCGACAAAACGCAGTGTGATTGCGCTGACATGGGGTCAGGCTTTCGAAATTTCATCAAGGTCTCTTTACTTTAGGAGAGAGAAAAATGGGTATGCGATCTTCAAACTCTGGCAATGCTGCCAACTGGATCAACGTGGCTTACTGTGCAGCCGGTGGTGTCCTGCATTCAAACGACGAAGCAACAAAGCTGCATGTGCGTGCGGCCAAGACCGAGGCTGAGCCGTTTTCAACCATGGAAAACCTGTCCTTTGACGGTGCCAAGGTCACTGAAACCATCCGTGAATCGTTGGCCAACGCTGGCGTGTTGGAGCGTGACCGCAATGGAAACCCACTGACAGTCGAGATCGAGGGCAATTTGGATTTCGTTGCATTGGACGAACGCGATGTTCAGGGCAAGAAAGTTGAGTATTTCAAGATGGTGCTGTCTGACAAGCAGGAAAATGGCACGATTGACAAGTATTCCTTCAGCGTGGATTTCACTTCGAGCCTTGCGCAAAGCTTGATTGTGAAGTTGCTCTCAGCGAGCCCAAATCAGCGCTTGCTGTTTAAGCCCTGGCAAGTGGTTGACCACAAGGGCGAGAAAACCTACGTGACTCACCACGCCATTTTGCTCGACGTGGCCACTGGTGACAAGGTTGAAAAGCCTTCCACTTTTGGTGCTGAGATCAAAGCTGTGGACAAGGTCGCTCGTGAGCGTCTTGAAAAGGCTGGCATTGATGACCCCAAGACCGTTAACACGGCTGTGGCTCAGGCCAAGAACAAGTACTACCGCGACATCGTGATGACCTTGATTGGCCGCTTCCAACGGGCCAATGACAACAACCAGGGTGGCTCGGAGTCTCAGGGTCAGCGTCAAGCGCCGGCGCCACAGCAGTCTGCCCCGCAGCAACAGCAGCCTGCTGCCCAAAGTGGTTACGGCGGTTACCGCAACACAAATGGTAACCAAAACCCAGGCATCCAAGGACGCCAACAGCCCGCAAACCGAGCACCAGCGCCAATGTCGATGGCGGATTTGGATGACGACATTCCCTTTTAAATTAAAGGTATAAACGTATTTGTGTAAACAAATAATGAAGAAAAAGCCCATAGAACGCTTGTTTTATGGGCTTGTTGTTTGGTATGATGTTTTCATCGTTGACTTTGTGTGTAAACACATTGAAGGTAAACAGTGAACAAAACTATACGGCTTGATTCAGGACATGCGGTAACAGTGCTGTGCTACGAGGACGGGTTTCCGGAGCCGGCATTTTGCGCTTTTGCTGGGTACATCCTGCAAAAAAGCAAAAGCAACGCTGAGCGGCAAGTCCCTCGCATTGACAGTGAGACTTTTGTTGAGGATCTCCTTGATGAAGCACTGGTCGACAAGGCTGCGAGATCAGTTAAAACGATCGCTGAGTGCTGTGAGCTTTTGTTTCCAATTTCCAAGATGCTTGGTGTTTCAATCTATCAAGCCATGCTTGACGGGGTGAACATTGTTCAATCGACAAGCATGATTGCCCATTGCTGCCTCTTTGAAAAACCCTTTCTCGAATGGATGAGCGCTGAGTATCGAGCAAGACCATGGCTTTGTTCCAGAACCCTCGTTGATGAGCTAAATGCCGGCAATGCAAAACTGGTGAGCAAGGCAACCTTTGAGATTCGAATGAGGTCGATCAGGCGCTTTTTGTGGTTTGTGAGAGAGCTTCCAAGCATGAGGTGTCGCACCGAGTCCTTCGTTTTCATGCAATACCTGGATCAGGCACATCTGAGTACTCAAAAGTCACTGGACAGTATCCATTTGTTCAATGAAATAGGTGACCCCTACAAACAAATGGCGGCGCGCGTGCGCGATGAGAGGTCAACGGCTTCTTACATACAGCGCGGAGTGAGTGTCAAGCCATCGGTGAAAAAGAAAGAAAAGTCAGTCTTTAAACGTGAGTACAACGCCGTGCGAAACGAGGTGATCCGGGAGCTTGCCGTTGTCTTGGGATTTGGAAAAGGCAGGCTGGCACGACTGAACAGGTCTGATTTCATTGTGTCAGTCGGCGGCGGGGCTGTTGTGAGAGCAAGCGCAACGGTTCTTCCAAAAGATCTGTCTGAAAAACTGCTCTCGTTGATGGAGGGCCGAGAGCCGACACAGGGCGATCCGTGCGAGGCGAGCGATACCAACGCTTTGTTTGTCAACAGCACGGGGCGTCGACTCACCCCAGTGGCGATATCCAAAATTCTAGAAAGGAACAAAGATGGAGAACAGTAAAACAACCGATGAGGATTTGTCCAAACTCATGGCCATGCTGGAGAAACGAATCAGCCGTGGTGAGTCTTTGGCTTGGGATGATCTCATTGAGGCGGCATTTGAAACCGTTGGGAGACAGTACACCCGCCAAGGACTACACAAGCTTCGCCAGTTTGGCGCTCGGCTGGCACAGGCTAAGTCGCAGTTAAAGGCCGACAAAGAGCGCAAGGTCGAGAAACAGTCAAATGAGAAAACCCGTCTGGATGAAATGATCGCGCTGAACGAGGAGATGATCAGGATGCTGATTGATCTTGGCGCTGACTCATTTTCCATACCTGGTAACTTGGCCGCGATGAGTCACAAAATTGCCAATGCCAAGTTGTTTGCCTCCAATCCAACAAGTGAACTCGACGGCTAACGCATTCTGGCAGCAGAGGCCAACTTTTCGCCTTGATTGTCGCGCGTTGTGTCGGCAGGTTCATTGGAGAGCGCGGTTTCAATCCGATCAAAGGCCTTGAGCAAAATCCTCACCTTGATGGTGTCCACGTATTTGAGGGTTTCTGGGTAATTGGGAACTCCCCCAGCCCTCTCTACAGCGTTTGGCCCGGCATTGTAGGAGGCAAGCGCCAAGTCCAGATCACCGCCAAATTGATCGACCAGCCCCTTAAGGTACTTGGCACCTACTTGCAGGTTGTATTCCGGATTTTTCAAGCGGGTTTGCATGGCAGACAACTGTTCTTCAGTGAAGCGGCTCTTGCCAGTCTCCATCCACAGCGCTGTGCTTGGCAGCACTTGGGACAAGCCCACCGCCCCTGCCCGGGAAACCAGGTTCGGGTTGTAAAAGGATTCCTGCTCGACAAGGCTAAGCAACACCAGTGCGGGAAGCCCATGAGTTTTTGCGACCCTCTCGATCAACGCCCGGGTCGACGCCGGCGCCTTGGGTTTATAAAACCCATCTTGCCCGCCCAGTGCGTAACTTACCGCAGAGGTCAACCAACGATCATTGTCGGCGTTGCGCGAGCGCTTGGCCACAACCCGGGCCTGCGCCTGGTCTTTGATGCCCATGGCACCTAGTGAACCTGAGAGTGAGCTGACAATGATTTCCTGGTCTTTGTTGTTCATGCGAATTGAGCCTGCCCGGGCTTGATCCAACAACGATTCCACAAAGCCAATAGCCGCAATGGCTGTCTCTGGCGGCTTGGTGATCGCCGTCGCATTTTGTTTTGCACTGCTGTGCTCTTTCAGAAAGGCGCTCAAATCCAAGGAGACGCTTACCTTTTCGCCGCTGGCCGCTTCATAGCTTTGAATCTCGACCTGGCTTGCGCTGGATAAAAATTGCGAAAGACGGCTTGTGGCCTCGGTACCGGCGCTTGCCAGCAGTGCCATAGAGCTTGCCAGTAGTGCGCAATGCGCGAACACCTTGGCTGATTGTTTGTTTTGATCTTGCATGTCTACCCACCGTGTTTTCTGCCCAGTGTAATTTGAAACCATTTTACTTTGGAAAAAATGACAAAATCGAACAAAACAAAACATATATAATATGTTTATTTGATTGCGGAGAAATTCACTTGATAGACAACCTTCCCATTTGGCGTGACTCAGAAGTAATCCGAGGAAGCAGTCTGGTTGGATTCACGCGACAGTTCCACAAACTGCACGTCAAGCTGTGCGAATACCTAAAGCCCCTGTTCCCCGGCGTGGGCCTGGTCTCTGTCAGTGGTGTGGCCGGAAGCACTGTGGGCGTGTGCTCTTTTGTCTCTCAGGCCGTTTGTGGGAGCACCTTTGAGTGCAAAATCGTGCTCGATGGCCAAAGGCTGCGCGTGAGGCTCACCCGTGGTACGGGTTGCTTAGGCTCTTTTTCTCCGCAAATTGGCTCTACTCAGTGGATTTTGGTGGACGAGGATAAAAGCTGGGCAGACTTGTCGGTTCTCATTGCGCAGACAGTATCGACGCAGTTGATGATGAGGGATTTAAAAAAACAAACCAATTGAACTTCTCTTTAGACTTTGCCATGAAAGCACTCACTAAAAGGTAACGCAATCATGGCAGGCAGAAAATTCAGCGGTCGATCCTCTAAGTCAAATGAGTCCCAGGAAGAAAAGGATCGCAAGTACGAGCTGGTGAAAAACCGGTTTGAAGCCAAACAGCAAGAGTTTCTAAACTTGTTGATTGAAGGGCTTGAATCAGGCGTTGCCCCGTGGCGACGTGGATTTGACAAAAGCAAAGCCACCCTGGCAATGTCTGCCTTCAAACATTTGAACCCCACCACCGGTTCGCCTTATCGGGGCAGCAACAAGTTCTGGCTTGCCATGCAGGCTGCATGGGGCGGCTTTAATGACACCCGATGGATGACGGCCAAGCAGATTGCAGACAAAGGTTTCTCGATTAAAGAGGGGCAAGAGAAAAACCCCTCAGTGATCATGTGGAGCCAAAGCGTCATGGTGAAAACCGTGAAGGACGAGAAAACAGGCGAAGAGAAGACCTTTGCCAAGCGCTTGGCTCGTCCGATGTTCAAAACCTACCAGGTCTACAACGCTGATCAAATTGACGGGATTGAGCCTTTCAAGGACTTTTTGGCGCGAACTCAAGGCCCACCCGTTGACAAAGAAAAATATCTGGAAATCTTGGAGCAAGGCTGCAAAGCGATGGGCGTTGAGGTGTTCTGGGGCTCTGTGGATGTGCCTTGCTACCGGCCACTGAGTCACTCAATCTGTATGCCAGCATTGAGTACCTACGAGACACAAGAACGTGCTGCAAAAACTCTCTTTCACGAAATGATTCACGCAACATCGCGTGAGCTAAAGCGGGATCTGAGCACCTATGGCCTGGACATCAAGGCGCGCGCCTACGAAGAGCTGGTTGCCGAGATGGGTTGCTTTTTGTCGGCCTCCGAATTCTTTGGCGATGACATTGATCCGCAGAACCACCAGTCTTATTGTGTGAGCTGGGCCAAGGAGATTCGTCAAAACCCTGAGCTTTTCAACAAAGCCATGGGCGAAGCTTCCAAAGCTGCAGAGTTTGTTTTGAAGTCCTTGCCAATTCAGCGCTACAGCGCAGAAGACGAAGCAAAAGACGAAATGGACGCGCAGGCGCCAGGTGCGACCGACACAAACGATAGCGTTGATTCAGACAAAGAATCTCTTGCCGCGCCAAGCGTTTGAACCAATTTACAGACAAGGACTAATCTTTCATGAACACAGACAACAAGTACACAACAACCAATCTGCCAACACTGGGCGATGAGTTTTCTCAGCTGTCCCCCGGCGAAGAACTGGCATTGCGGGCTGATGCAATTGCCCAAGGCTCGCCGCTTGGCATGATTGATTTCGACGAAGACGAGCTTGAGGATTGATCGTTCCCAATTGCGTTTAAGTCGAACACCCCTGAGCTGGTTTTGCTGCCAACCAGGGGTTTTCTCGCTTCTAAGCAAAAACAATGATTTACCAGCGATTGTGGTCTTTTTTAATTTCAGTATTGACCATAAAATGCTGGATATAGAAAACCATTATAAACCCACCCATCTACAAGGGTCGCCCCAATGAAAAATCTCAGACTGAGCCGCACTGCGTTTAAATTTGCTTTGATGTTGGGTGCCCTGGCGGCGCTGCCTGCATCGCCCGCCTTTGCGCAAACAAGTGGATCGAATCAAATCCGCATGTGTGAGGATGTTAACTCGATTGACTGTGCGGATTCACAGTCATCAACACGAAAACATGCAACGGGAGTTTCTTCGGTTGACGGCGGCGAAGTAGAAGATGGCCGCGATGATTTTAGATCAACGTTAAATGACAGCTCTGAGGTTGACGGGATCATTCGTGCAACGACCTATTGCTTGGGACCAAATGGTGAGCGTATCCCAAACCGAACAAGCCTTCGGTTTTTCTTTTTTGAGCGTTCTGCCGATTGTGCCGCCAATTCAGAGATACGCGAGTGTGCAGCAGGGATTTTGAGTGGTAGCGCTACATTTGCTGAATGCAGCCCGTTGAGAGGGTGTGTTGGGCCAGGCTACTCACTGAATCACGGCCAGTCTGGCACGTTCTCTAATGGGCCTCGCGCGGTGAGCTGCGTGGTCGCACAGCGGACATGCAACGATGGGACATTGGGCGGCAATTCGTCTTTGACATACTTTGGCGGTTGTACGAACTTCCGCTCTTGTACGCACCAAGGTCAAAGTATTGCTCACGGGGCAACGCGAGACTTCTTCAGGGTTTCTCAAAGTACGAATTGTGCAGGTGAGCGAACAACCGTGACCTGTAACGATGGGACGGTGACAGGCTCGAATCTGACCTACGCGCAGACAACATGCTCGCCACCGCCGGCAAACTGTACGCACCAAGGTCAAAGTATTGCTCACGGGGCAACGCGTAACTTCTGGCGCGTTGGTGTGAGCACCAACTGCGCAGCAGAGCAGACGACTGTATCTTGCAACAACGGCGTGGTGTCAGGAGCAAACCTCAGCTACGCACAGACATCATGTCGCGCTCCAGCAAGCTGCACTCATCAGGGCGTGGCCATGGCGCACGGTACCTCACGGAACTTCTTCCGCGTGAACCTGAGCACAAACTGCCCCGGCGAGCAAACGACAGTCACATGTAATGATGGTGTAGTCAGTGGGTCAAACCTGAGCTACAACCAGACATCTTGTACGGCTCCTGTAAGCTGTACTCACCAAGGTGTAGCAATGGCGCATGGCACAAGCAGAGCGTTCTTTCGAGTCAACGTGAGCCCGAATTGTGCGGCAGAGCAAACCACGGTGAGCTGTAACAACGGCACGGTGAGTGGCGCGAACCTAAACTACAACCAAAGTTCTTGCAGGGCCCCTGTGGGTTGCACACACCATGGTGTAGCGATTTCACATGGCACATCGAGACAGTTTTTCAGGGTCAATCAAAGCGCCAACTGCCCAGCAGAGGCGACGACCGTTTCATGTAACGACGGGATGGTAAGTGGAGCAAACCTAAGTTACAACCAAAGTTCTTGCGCAGCACCTGTTTTCCAAACGCCTCAAGTCACAAGTGTCAATGAAGTCTATCGGGCTTCGGCTGCAAATATACTGTCAGCAGCAGTATCTAATAACGGAAGATGGTTGGTGTTTGGAACGGCAATAAAGGCTAACAACAGATGCAGCCAGATTCGCGTGGTTGATTTGCAGCGAACTGTTCCTGAGAGACAGTCCGATTTTATTTGTGCGGGGAGCATGGCTCAGGGAGCATTCCAAGTCTCTATCGATGATTTGGGACGTAACGTGCTTGTGAGAACGAATAAGTTGGCTTCAAGCGGTGGTGGACAAGATCAAATTCACCAGCTAAGCGCTAGTTCTGAAACTGCCCCGTTTACATTGCAGGGACAAGCAGCTCAGACTGGATTTATCGCTTCTGAGCACATTACACACACCCCGAGCGGATTCATATCATGGTTTAGTCAGAATTCCTTTACTGTCTCTCCTTCGGGCCTAGTAACGGGGGCAAAGGTAAATACAGCAATCCCGGTTGACATTCGGGCAGGGAAACAACTCCGTTTCTCTAACAATGGACAGACGGCTGTTTATTGTGAAAGACGAGAGAATACTCGAGAAATAAGCTGTAGGTTTTATGAGAAGAATTCAGCGAATCAGTATGTGCTTGCATATACAACACCCGTTATCTCTGGGCTGTACATTTCAGCGATAAGCGGTGACGGGAAAGTGGTATTTTTAGCGGAGAATGAGTGCTTCTCCAACGCTGCATGTGTACACCAAGTGCGGGTTTATTCGCGAGGAGTTTCATCGTGGACTCAATCTTCGGCTATCGCTAGACCGGCAAGCATACCTAACAATACTGACAATGGGTTTGTTTGGATTGGTAGAAAGACGACTGTCACAATGACCGGCGCCGGGTCTTCTTTTGATGGGAGTCTTTACACCACGATAGTGAACAGTCCGTCGATTCCTGGTGGTGAGATGCATGTGTACGCAAGACAGTCTAATAATAGCTTCTCTCTGATTAGACAGTTCACAGTGGCGTCGATGGATCCGAACCAGAAATATGATCCTAGATCTCATAGCGCAGATGGAAGGGTAATTGCCTTTACTCTCCCAGCATTTTTTGGCTCACCGGAAATTGTTGTCGTTCGACTGAATCCTTAAGATATTTGTAGACCAAAAAACATCCTCGACGTTGAAATAGTTTTTGCAATGTCGGGGATTTTCTTTCGACCTTTCGATCAATCTTTAAGTGGATATCGGGCGTTGAAACTACACTGAATTATTCATTAATTTCAGAACTCTTACTGATGAAGGATCATTAGCCGTTTGCGGGTACTCCCACTTTCGCATAGTTCGCATGGGTTACCAAAAAAAGGGGTCCCATTCATTGCATAAAAAGTGAGTACGGAATACAAATAATTATGTGATATAATATTTTCAGGTGGTAAAGAAATTCAATTTTTACAATGAGAGGCATGTGATGAAGAAAAAACTACTTGGTGTTCTGATTGGCCTGAGTCTGGTGTCGTCAGTTCCCGTAATGGCCAAATCGCTACCGGTAGACATCGGCAAGATGCAGGCGCAATCATTTACTGCTCAGGGTGAGCGTCAATATGATGGGCGTCTGTTTTTGGAGTTCTCAAAGCCTGTTTCTTCCTTTGGGCCAGGTGAGGCGGTCAGCCTTGTTACCGACTTGAGCAAAACTGCTGGCGTGATGTTGAGCTTCGAAGAAGTGATGATGAAGCGCTTCGTGGTGGTGCGGGTTACAAATGCACGCAGTGATGCTGATGTGGTTTCTGCAGTGTCGCGAATCGCAAGCACAAAAGGTGTTTTGTCGGTCAAGCCCAACCGTTATGTGAAAACCCAAGCGGTTGACAGCTTTGTGAATCCCGGTTGGCCATCACAATTCAACGTCTACTCCGCTGGTCAGGATTTCAACGGCAACCCTTACGTGAACAATCCCCGCATTCTGGAGTTGATGGACTTTTTTGACAACTTCGATTTCGGTGATAAGCGCTTGTCGCTGGTTGATTCGTTTTTTGAGGACGTACCCAATCTGCCACACAGCACATACGTGCAGACACAAACCATCTTGGATGGAGTGTTCAGCCCCGGTTTGATTGATCGCGGCCCGTCCAATGCGCACGGCTTGAACATGGCAGCTTACCTCAAGGGTCAGCCCAATGCAGATTACGGTACGGTGGGTATTGGTTACAACACCCTGCCCCTGCTGGCAATTACTGTGTTTGATCCACAAACAAATCAGGCAACTGATTTCGATGTGGCGCGAGGCATGTTGTACTCGTTCAATTTGCATGACTCTGCAGACACAAACCCGAACCCCAATCCAGCCACGGTGGTGAACCTGTCGCTTGGTAGCGGTGGAAACGTCTGTAGCGACAGCGCTGTCTACCAGGCTGCGGTGGACATGATCAATAACGCAGGTGGTTTGGTGGTCGCTGCTGCGGGTAACCTGGGCCGCACTGAATTGAATATTCCTGCAAACTGCGAGAATGTGATTTCAGTGGGCGCTGCTGGCTACAATGGCAACATTGCGAACTTCTCGAACTACAGCCCAGATTTGACAGTCTCCGCGATCAGCTCGACATTCGAGACAAATGAGACGGGTGGCAACGGCTTGTTGTTTACCACGGATGCGCTTTCTGATAACAATCCAGACGGTATCATGTCGGTTGCAGGCACCTCGATTGCATCCCCATACATTGCGATGCTGCTGACCTATGCGAAGGTGTCTAACCCCACGCTGACCTTTGCTGAGGCGGAAGCGCTGTTGAAGCGAAACAGCATCCCCTTCCGTGCAGAGGATCAGCGCTGCGCCGGCAAGGAGTTATGCGGAGGGATCATCGATCCAGTGGCCTTCGTGCAAGAAGTGAGCAACGTGGATCTGCTGACGTTTAACCAGTACTCAACTGCGGGCACTACCCCTCCAGATGAAGAGAACCCAACTGATCCTCCTGCAGAAGAGGTTGGTCTTGTCACCGCAAGTATTGGTGGTACCGCGTCCAGCCCCACCGGGGTAACGGTTAGCTTGAACGGCTCAACACTGAACCTGCCAGTGACTACGACAGAGACGTCAATCACCATTGATTTCACTGGCGCTGCAACTGGTACCTACCAAGTGAATTTTGTGGGTACGCCCAACACAAACACGATGAGTGTAAGCCCAAGCTCAACGGCCAATTACCGGTTCACAGTGGACACTACTGTATCTCCTGCGACAGTTGGCATGATCGAGCGCGTTGAGCCTGCAAGCACTCCCGGCGGCGCTCCAGCAGCCGGTGGTGGTGGCGGTGGTGGTGGTGGCTCCATGACTCTGGGCGGCTTGTTTGCGATGGCCTCACTGTTCGGTTTGATGAATCGCCGCAAAAAAGTGGTGCCAGAATCGAAGTGATGATTTGGTAAAATAGAGCAAGTGGGGGCAGAGAAGAAATTCCTGCCCCTTTTTTCTAAGTGGTTCGCACCCAAGGGGTTTGAAATGTCAGTGCGGTTTCTCGATCTAGAGCACAACACATCAGGCAGTGACTGGTTCTGTGGCGATTTGCACGGCACCTTTGACGAGCTGATGCGTTCACTGGATGAAGCCGGTTTTGACGGTTCAAAAGACCGCTTGTTTTGTGTTGGCGATTTGCACGACCGTGGGCCAGACTCCCTGAAGTGTCTTGGTCTGCTTGGTAAGCCTTGGTTTTATACCGTGGATTGCAACCACAACGAGGTGCTGCTCGATTACGTGGCCGGCCGACTGACTGATCAAGAAATGGTTGAGCGCGGGGCGACATGGTTTTTAGAGAAACCCAAACGCGAGCAGCTTCGAGTCCTACAGGTGCTTGAGGGCGTGCCCACCGCGATTCGGATTGGGCGCGGCAGCGCAGCCCGGATCAATTTGTTTCATGCGGAATATCTGGGGGGCGATCAACGTCTGGATAGCGCGGGCCCAGTCGTGTCCCAAGGGCTGAGCGTTGAGTGCAAAAGCTCGCTTCTCTGGGGCCGCGTACTGGCTGATGAAATCAGAGACGGTGTGGAAACTGAACGGGAATGCGCCGAATCTCTGAGTCCATCGTTTGTTGGCCATACGGTGGTTGCCTCTCCGTTTGAGTATCAGAACCACATTTTTATGGATTGTGGCATCTGGTCACATTCACCCAAAAGCGTTCGGCGCGGCCATGGACCGATGAACTTCCCTTTGTATTGCCTTCAAGCCGATCAATGGCATTTTTGTGCTCCCAATGAGTCGACTGTTCGATACACCAGTTCCCTTTCGGATCGGGTCAGGACGCTTTGTCGCTAATCGGATACATATCAAATAGCATTTGATCAATCTCCCTAGATCGAGGTCTAGGGGTGTTCTCTGACAAGTCCTCAAGCTCCATCATCACGGAATCAAGCACCGTGGTTTTTACGCCGAGGTGGTTGATGTGCCGATAGACCTTTTCTGCCACGTCTCCTGAAACTGGGTCAGCCACAGCGCTTAAAGGCAATTCCGTTGTGTGCAAGAAATGCTCGGCCAGGTGGCGCTCGATCACGTACATGCAAATCGAGATGCGTCGCTCGATCTCGCTCAGCGCAGAGCTTTCCATTGCCAGGTCAGACCCAAACCCAGTGTGACCATTGGTTTTAGCTTGCACGGTTTGAAGGCGTTGCTTTAATGTGCGAAGCGAGCTTTGAATCGATGCGGTTTTGTCAAAGACCTCTGAAAGAGCCTTCTGTGTGCGAATGAGTTCTGTCATTGTTCATTGGATTTTTATTGAACAGTAATTCTGACAAAGCTAGGAGAGAATTGAAACAGTCGTGCGACAAAACAACGCGCTTATTTGCGCCCCCATTCTAAGCAAATCAGGCATTGTCAAAATGATATAATGGTTCTACGAACAACCTCACGACAAGTAATGGAAAAAATCAGTCTGACCTCGCATGTGTCTGCACCGTTTGTGTATTGCGTTCACACACGCGATCATTCGGTGTTGCTTAGCATGCGCCAGCCTTTTTTCTACCAGGGTAGTCGTCTTGAACTTGTCCAAGGCATGCGGTTTTGTTTGCGGGATTGGATCTTTAATCGACGCGCCAAATTAACGCCAAGGGGCACCCTAGTTGTGTCGGCCTTTGACCCTCAGGACCACTCGATGTGCTTGGGTACTTTCATGTTCCGTTACCTGATCAGCCCTGCCGGGGAAGTGGTCTTGGAAAACGCCGGGGAAGAAGATCCCCCGGCTTTTGGTTGATTCATTCTGGCTGCACGAAGATTAAGCGGCTTTCAGAATTTCCTCGCGTCCCTCAAGCATTGTCTCAGAGGCCTGTATAAGCGTATCAACAACAGCCACCGAAAGAGCAAAAAGCTTTTTGGCTTGGATTAACTCATCCAGCGCAAGGGTGTTTTCCCAGATTGATTGATACAGGTTCAGGTAATTCAGTGACTTGAAAATGCCGTTTTCATCCCAGGCAAATTCGATGAGATGGGGCGCATCAGCAATGTCGTTCTCAAAAATCAGACTCAAGCCCACCTCGCAAACCTCGCCGTCCTGGATGAGCTGAGCAACCTCCATGTTGGCGATGTGGCGCTTTTGAATGGTCGCCTTGCCTTTGTTCGGGTACTTGATGCACAGGCGTTCATTTAAGCCACAGGGAGCGGCCGCTTCGAGCTGGCGAACCCATTGCGTGAACATAGCCTTCAGTGCGGGCTCCTTGTCACGAACCCGTGCACGAAAAGCATCTGGCGTTGGACGAATGCGAATCAAGAAACTGATGACCTCCTCGCACTGGCCTGCAGAGGCGGTGAAAAACACCACGCGCTTGTTCAGTGAATCGATGTAACCGGTGGTGTGTCGGGTCTTGATCGGGGCAAACTCCAACATGGTTTTTCGAACGTCGGTCTCGATTTTCTCAACGATTTCTTCTGGCAACTCGCTGGCTACACCATGCTCGAGTCGGTACTGCTCGGTGAGGTGATCACACTTTTGCTTAAAGGCAGACATGGGATAGCTTTTGCTCTGCAGGGTGTACTTGAAAAAGAGCTTGCCGTGTACATCAAGGCTTAGGTCTGCACACACTTCTTGAGGTAAAACGGGCGTGAAGCCGCTGGCAAAAGATTGGTCTGATTGGATTGGGATGAGTGGCTGCGAGGCGATTGCCTTGACCATGGCTTGTTGGTCAAAATCGATCAGAACGTAGTGATTAAAAGCCTTGATTTTCTCGATCTTCATAAAGCGCTCCAGACCCGGAAAGTGTCATGACTGCCAAGGTCGCAAAGGTTGGTTGAAATGGACAAGCGCGCGGCTTGCCAACACACACCAATGCTATGGAGTTTGCGCTTTGGTTTGGGAGACTTTTTGGGAGAGCCTGTTACTTGGCCTTTTCCGAGCGAGCCTGGTAGCGTTTGATTGGTTCGGAGTTGTTGCGCGGCAAGTAGTGAACCTGTGCATCGCCCAGAATCTTTGAGTGAGCAGCCAGGTAGGATTTTGCGCTTTGCAAGTCATTAAATCCCATGGCAGGCACGCGCTCATCGATCCAGCCGTTTTTCAAACAGTGATACTGACATGACTGTGGAGAGTACAGCACGTAGTCTCCAATCATTGGAAAAAACGGCACGGGTGTGCCCAGGCTGATTGTGTGGTAATCCACAAGCATGGCCACCTTGGGGTCGTGCAGAAAAAACTCCATGGGCGTGTTATCCATCTTCCCAAGTCCTGGCATGATGACGCGGCAGCTTTCAACCTGCGCTGCGTAGCGCTGTGCAAGCTCAATAATTCGCTGAGCATTTGCTCCGACAAGAACGGGGTGCCAAATTTGGGCCATGAGTGATTCTGTTGTGATGCTGTGGGTTAATGACCTATCCATTGTATCAAACCAAAGCGGCTTGACTTTTCGGAAATTGATATAATATTTTCTAAAGATGGCTAGAAAACAGAGGCTTTGAAGAACTGCCAGGCCGGGTTCTCGTGAGGCTTGTCGCCCACGCGTTCAAGCGCATGGTCCACCCGGGCAAGCCGCGAGGTGGGCTCCATTTGTTCTTTGGTGAGCTTGTAAAAGAGTTTGGCGCCGCGGTTAAAGGCAGAGTCCAGATCGCTCATGGAAGCTTGGCTGAAAGCACCGAGTTCTTTTAAGGTGAAAAGCGGCGTGGAGTCCTTGGAAATTTTCTTGGCCAACTCGGTTGCCAGCTGTACGGCTTGCGCCATGGCGCTGCCCTGAGACAAGAGCGCGTTTGGTGGATTCACCTCAAGGTGGGATTTGCCGGTGCCCGAGCCCTTGCTCAAGGCGACCGCCGCGCAGGCCTGAAGCACGTACTCGGTCATGAGTACGATCTCGCGCATATTGCGCTGGAAAAAATTACGCAGCTGGTCTTTGATCTCTTTGTCGCTCACCTTGGTGGACTTCAACACCGAGAGGATTCTTACCTGAGTGCTCGCTTGAATCAAACCGTTTTGCAAAGACACAAACAGGTTGCACTGAAGAAGCGCGCACAAAATCTTGATTGTGGTGTCGCTGAGCCAAAAGGGGCGTTTTGGTTCGGGCAACTTGGCAAACCGTTGGCGTAAATCGTATTCCGCCGCATCACTGATTTGAATCTGAGGCATGAGCTTGGGTTCGACGAAATGAAACCACTCCTGAACCGTAAGCGGCAAGGCATCCGGGTGGTTGTTTTTTGTGACCGGGGTGACATCAATGCCACACTGGTGCATGGCCCGAAGGAACACCGATTGGGTTTGCTGATCGAACAACTCCTCAATACCGACTGTTGTGCAGAATGGTCGTTTGTCCAACATGGCACAGTCGTTGAGGTTTTTCAGCAAAAACTCGATATTCATCGTCGAACCCTTAGATCAAATGAGACTATTATATCTCAATTGATCAATACAAAGGATCTTCAAATCGTGTGCAGTAATTCACGAAGTTCAAGCGTACGGTACCGATAGGGCCATTTCGCTGTTTGCCAATGATGATCTCGGCAGTTCCAGCGTCCATGCTGTCTGGGTTGTAGACTTCATCGCGGTAGATGAACAGAATGACGTCGGCATCTTGCTCAATCGCACCTGAGTCGCGCAGATCGCTCATCGTTGGACGTTTGTTGGGTCTTTTCTCCAGGTCTCGATTAAGCTGCGAGAGCGCAATGACTGGGCAGTTCAATTCCTTGGCCAAGGCTTTGAAGGCGCGTGTGTTCTCACCCACCGCCAAGGCGTTGGTGTCGAACCTCTTGCCATCTGGTGGGGCCACCAGCTGCAAATAATCGATGATGATTAGACTGATCCGACCGTTTTTGCGGGCAAGTTTTCGGCTTCTGGAGCGAATCTCGTTGGCCCCAAGGGCGGCAGAATCGTCAATGTGAATATTGGCCTGCGCGACGTCCTGAATGGCTTTGGAAACCCTCGCCCACTCCAAGTCGCTCAAGCCATGCCTTTGTACGTCGGAGGGACTTTCTATTTTTCGCTCTGCCCTTATCAGCTTGGATTGCACCTGAGCCTGTGAGCTGATCATGCGCCGCGTGATGTCTTTGCTGGGCATCTCGAGGCTGAAAACGGCAACAGTTTCTTTGGCATTAATTCCAAAGTGTTCTGCAATGTTCAAGGCCAGACTTGTTTTGCCCATTGAGGGACGAGCTGCCAGGATGACCAGGCTTCCGGGCTGTAGGCCGTCGAGCTTTTCATCTAGTTCCTTAAATCCGGTCGAGGCCCCTGAGATGGAGTTGGCATCAAGCCCCTGGTCAAGGCGATCCTGCTCTTGCTGCAGATCCTCAATAAGCTGAGCAACACTTTGCTGAATGTGCACAAGGCCCGCATCGCGAACATTGGAATGCGAGAGTTGATACAGGCGGCTTTCCGCTTCGTTAAGTAACTCTTCGGTTTCTTTATCCGAGCGCTGCATGGCAAATTTCACCAGGTCATTGCCCACGGCGATGAGCTCTCGTCGAAACCGTTTTCCCGCAACTATCTTGGCGTAGTGTTCGACGCTGGCAGAACTGGGCGTTTCGGTATACAGCGCCGTCAGGTAAGCCATTGCTGAGCGTTTAGCCTCAGGGCCACTGGTTGGTCCAGGCATCTGGCTCATGGCTTCACTGACCGTCACCGGGTCCACCGCACCATCGTTCATGTGCAAGCTGACGATGGCTTGGTAAATGCGCTGGTGTTCGCTTAAATAAAAGCTGGTGGGTGAAATCTTCTCTGAAACCCGGTCAAAAGCACGCGCATCCAGAAGCAATGCGCCCAGCAAGGCGCGTTCCGCATCAATGGAAAAAGGCATAAATTCGTCGAGTATGTCTTCTCTTGGGGAAGTCGCGTTGCCATTGGCCTCACCTTGATCTTGGAATGGATTCATATTTTGGGGCTGTCAGCCTTGTTTGGTCGTGAAAAGGGGTGGGTTCAGGCACTGGCTTTGGGCGCAGGCGCAATCAAACTATTGGGCAATTTTAGCCTGAATGCGGGCTTTAACGGGAGTCTGAGTCCCGACAACTTGGATGTTGGTCTGAATTTCGAAAACAAACCAAGGGCGCAATTCAATACGATAAGGCCATGTTTAGTCAAAAACTCAATTGAGGTACACCATGGGCATGATCACCAACACCAAGAACTGGGCAGAGCTGGAAGTCTCGTTACGAAAAGAGCTGATGAGCGCCAAACTGCTTGGGCAAGAGGTTTACTACTTTGACCCCAACAACGGCGATGCGCTGGATGTGGTCAAGCTCAAAGACGGGGTGCTGATTTCCATGTTTGGCGACTGCAGCATCAAAAAGACCATTGAGCAGTACCCCAACGGGGCATTTTGCAATAGCGACATGCTGATGAACATCCGCACCCAGATGTATCGATTGCCCGTGAGCGAGATCACAGAGGAACGGTTCACCAAGGCGCTTAACTGTATGCCCCCGGTACAGTGGGTTCTGGATGCCGATGGCACCGAGTCGTTTAAGTTGGCCGAGCGCTATGTGGACGACATTCGGGACATTTACATCAAAGTCGATGATCGATACTTTTCAATGCGTGATGAGACCAAGACACCACATGCGAAGTGCGTTGAGTTGGCCCGATCGTACGCAGCAGAACACCCGGTCGAAGAGCAGGAATCTCAGCGCATGAAAATGTGAAAATCAATAATTAAAATATATGATATAATTCAGAGAATATAACCATAATCTGAATTATGAGACATCAATGCAAATCACTGGACGGCGCGGTACTTCGATGGGCTTTGGCTCATTCGTTGGGCATTTCGGTTCGCATTGAAAATGCCGACGTGTTCTACGCAAACTCCCCAGAACGTTTTGACCCGCTGAACAACTGGGCCCAGGCTGGGCCGCTTTTTGACTGGCACGAGGTCTACCCTGCTCGTTTTTACGCGTGTGGCAAAGACAGCGCCGAAGCCTTCCAGGCAGGTCACGGCTCTTACTGGGTGCGTGGCATCAGTGCGCTGCATGCCGGGTGTCGCGCTATTTTGCTCAAGCAACAAGGCCTGAACATTGACATCGACGAGGAGGTGTTGATTGCGCTTGGGCTGGCAGACGATCTTGAAGAAGCGCTACAGGGCGAAAAAATCGAAGCTTTTGCCAGAGATCGGATCAAAGAGACGGTTGAGATCTTGCAGTCGCAGTCCGATGGCGAGAGCCGCCCCGCGTTGGTGGGCGGAATTCGCTCTGTGTTGGAATCGGTGGCCAAGCATCAGGGCGCATGCCTTGGGCTTGCCTCGGGCTCAATCGCGCAGCTTGACGGGCTGGTGAACAATTTGCGCGCATCAGAGAAGCTTCTTCTTGCACCAGCCCCAGCAAGCGATGCGGGCCGGGACAGTTTTGAGAGGGCTTTGACTCGACTCAAAGTAGGGTCGGATGCGCTGTCAAAGAAGGCTCAAAGCCAATAAACAAACCACATGCGCTCCTGTGGATAATGATCTGTAATACATCCAATTCAAGCAAGGAAAAATCGCCATGTTGGTACTTGAAGACAAAGAAATCGTGAGCACAGCAAAGCCAGATGTGGGCGGGGTGCGAAGCTCTGAGGACATTCTGAATGCCAAACTATTTGCCCAGGTCATTGGGCTCATTGGCATGCGCCAGTTCCAGGCAGCAGAAAAAGCAGCGCCCGGGCTTGTGGAGCAACTCACCGCGTTTTGCTGCAAGACGCTCTCGCCAAACCGAGAGAACATCATGAATAGCCTCAATGGTGTGAACTCTGCTGCAGGGGTGATCACCTCGTCTTCGCTGTTTTATCTGCCCATGGACACGGTGCCCTTTGGGCAAAAGTTAATCGCGCTTGGCCCAGGCGGCTGTGGGGCGTTTGAGCAAATATCACACAAGAATGTGGACAGTTACTACGGCTGGGTTCCCATGCCCAAGGTGCCTGCCGATAACCCAATCCGCATGCAGTACAAAGGGATGCTTGCTTGAAACCTAATGCCCCAAACGAAAAGGATGGCTTTTTGATGAGAACTCGCGATCGTTTCTATTTCGCCTGCCTTCGAGACACTGTGGGCACGAACATGACGTTTCATGGCAAAGGCGGCGCTGGATATCCAACCGACCTGGATAAGGCTGAAATATTGACCAAGAAAGAAGCTCAGAGGTTTTGGGAGCTTGGGCGGGAATTTGATTTGCCAGTTGATGCAGATCTCGTTGATGCGCATGCGGTCTTTCATGTGGATTGTCAGCACATCCCGCATGAGAGCACCACAGTAGATGGTTGTACGCAGTACGTGGCCTACATCAAGAGAAAGTGGAACGGCAACGATGTGTACTGGCTTACACAGACAGGTGAGAACAGCACGGATTTCTTGAAAGCCAAGGTGTTTGCAGCGCCTGTGGTTGAGGAAGGCGTTGTGTGTATCCCTTTCTTTATGGCAGATGCAAAGAAGCGCCGTACATTTGATCTTGGCTTTTTGAACAAGCGAACCATGGTCCAGGGCGCAGGGCTTGTGACCCCGGCGCATGTGAAGCGAGATTTGCGCAGAAAATCGACCTCTGGAAAAACCCGTGTGAATTGCCCAGATTGCGGCAAGATTAACTGGCAGCACAACTATCACGAGTTTGAATCCTGCGCCCACTGTGGGGCGAGCTAGGACTTAACTCTCACTGAAGCGCACGGCTTTAGGACATCACCTCTTCGTAGCCGGACTCCACATAGGCAATATTCAATAGCGCGTAGGTGGATTCCACCAGGCTGTCGACTTCGCGCATGTTCGGCGGAACTTTTGAGAGCAACTCGCGGGCGGCGTCCTCAACAATGGCCTCTTTGGGCACCCGGTAATGCGGTTGGCAGGAGATGGCCAACAGCATCGCTTCGACCTCTGGGTACACGGCCAGCATCATGTCGATGTCGGCTTTCTTTTCCTTCAGAATACAATTCACAACCGAGGATGAAGCCCCTGCCCGCTTGGCAATCTCTGTGGAAGTCATGGAGGTTTGCACCCAGCTTGACACCACGTATTGCTCCAACCGCTCACGGGTAAAGAACCGGCCTGTGCTTTTTAAACAATCTCGACTACTCATCGCAACGCTCACTTGATTACTTTTTGCATGACATTGCAAGTTAATGGAAAGCGTTTTTAGTTTGGTGATTATTTTTTAATCAGACCCTACCCTGTGCAATTGATATAATAAAGCCTCACTCATCACAGAGATTGCCATGTCCCAGACACCCTCGAACTCAAATCTCCCTGTATTGACCAAAGCGTATTTTTGTATCGATGACGGACCGTTGTACGAGGGTTTTCATGTGGCTTCAAAGCGCTGGAACGGCTGGGCAACGCCGGTCTTTGAATTGGAGGTGGCCAAGGAGATCGCCAAAAGCGCGACCACGCCAGATTATGTGGTGAGCTTTGTCGAAGCGAGTAACAAATTTACGCTTACTGACCATCAGAGCGAAGACTTCAACGACGAGTTCGCTGCTGCGGAGTTTTTGTTTGAGGGCAAGGTGATGGTCGCCTACCCCATTGGTTCAGGCTCTTGGTGCTGGGACGATTATGACCAGCCAGAAGACGCCAGCCGAGACAATGCAGCTCCGCGCGGCTAGGGTTGCGTTTCTTAGCCCTTGAACACTGAAAAAGAGGAGGTGAACTCCTCTGTGTCAGCCATTTGCTTTTCCACATAGCCCACCAGGTCTGAGGACTTCAAATCATTGGGTAGCCCATGCTTTTGAAGCACTTCTGGGCTTAAGTCTGTGCGGCTCAGGATGTCTCTAAGGTCACGCACTGTTTCTGCGACCAACATCACCTTGTCAGGCTGGTTGTGCGGTGCCTTTTGGATGCGATCAAGCAAATCGGTGGCCGCGGCATAGACCTCATACACCCCTTTGGCGCCAGACTCCGGCTTGTTCAGTATCTGGATGGCCACACTTTTGTGCACGCCGGCGGCTTTGGCCACCACATCAATACTCTGAACAGTGCTGGCCCACTGGTGAAACAGAAAGCTTTCAAGGGCTTTTCTGGTCTCGAATTTGCCGGTTTCCTTGGGCGTTTTCATATCAATCTGCTCCTGCGCTGAATTGGCGCGTTTATGCCGAGGGACGGGACTTGGGCGCGTCCTCAAAGCCTTGCTTCAAATAGGACAAGGCGTCATTGATGTACGCGCTTGGCTTGTTTTGTTCGCGAAGGTCTTCACGCACGTAAAACGCAGCCTGCTCGTAATCCTCATCACACTCGATCAATTTGCCCTGTTCGTAAAATTGCGTCATTTCATTCAATTGAACTCTCCTTCAATAGGGAACAGTATATTGAGAATGGCTTTTGGTTTGGCAATTAAAAAAGGATGGTTGAGGCAAACTGATATAATAGAGCTATCGTAAACTTAACCCCCTATCCGCATGAAGCAGCTTGGCCTATTCGAATCGATTGTGCTTGATGCCATTTCACGCACTGGTACCACTGCAGGGGCGTACCGTGAAGCGGCCAACTGTCTTGGTCTTGGTCTCGAAAAATTCCATGGCGAAACCGTTGATCTTGGCACTTGGGGTGTTCGCTCCAAGTGGGCACACAGGGTGCGCTCGATTCAACAACGCTTAAAAAGCAAAGGCTTGATTGAAAACGGCGTGCGCACGGGTGAGTGGGTGCTCACCGAGAAGGCAAGGCTCGACAAGGGCTTGAGCCAGCACACAGGCGGTGGTCTTAAGGTCGGATTTGTGACCAACAAGGGCGTTGCCTTTTTTGGCAAGGGCGAGGATTTGAAGGATTTGTTCAAAGGGCAGTGCTCGCTGGTGTTTTGCTCTCCGCCCTACTTCACCCATCGCGCCTACGGGCACGCCGGGGGCGATGTACTGAAAGACGAACAGGCCTATGTGGACAGCATTTGCAAGATGGTTGGATCCTGGGTGGAGTTACTGGACCGGGGCGGCTCTCTGGTTCTGAACTTGGGGTCTCACCAAATTTCAGGCTCTCACGGCGTGCAATCTTTGAGCACGGAGATGATTTTGCTCAAACTTCGACAAGAGTTTGGTCTTCAGTTGCTGCAAAAAAGCGTGTGGCGAAATCCCACTCGCCCGCCTACGGGCGCCTTTGTCACCGGTGCCAAGGGACAACCCAAGTGCAGGTTAAAGAACCAGACAGAAGATGTGTTGTGGTTAAGCCTTGATGCCGAGTCGACCAATCGCCGGGTCAATATCTCGGAAGTCTTGACCCCTTATTCACAGGGGTATCAGAGCGACATCGCGAGGCGTGCGGCACGAGGGCAAGGGTGTGGTGCCAAAATGCCCAGCGGGCAAAGCAAGTCGGCCTCGACATTCGGGCTGGATCTGGGTGGAGCGATTCCCCCGAACTACTTTGAGATCGGGCACGAATCGGCTCACAGTCCATACTCAAAACGAATCAAAGAAGCCGGGCTTCCCCGACACCCTGCGATGTGCCCTCGGGAACTGGTGGCTTTTTGGATCAAACTTTGCACCAAGGAAAACGAAATTGTGGCTGACCCTTGCTTTGGCAGTGGGGTCACTGGCAAAGAGGCTGAAAGCCTTAACCGTCACTGGGTGGGTGCGGACATCACGCTTGAATACCTGATGGGCGCAAGCCTAAGGTTTGCCTAAGGGTCACCGGGCCAAATTGAGCACTTTCTCGATGGCCTCTTCCCAGGTTGCGCCTTCGCTCCTGAGTCGATTCACGAGATAGCGCTGCGCATGGTTTAAGTCAACAAACAAGCAGCACTCCACGGCCTGCTCAGGCCCATCTTCTGCGATCTTCAAACAACACGGACACTTGTTCGACTCAGTGCTGCAGCATTCGAGTGCCTCCTCCTGATCAGCGTAGAGTCTTTGGCATTGTGGGCATTCCAGGGCATCGACTTCGCTAACTCTGTCATAGGAATGAACATCGGAGCCACACTGACATTTATTGGCATCTTCTTTTTTGTCATAAACCTCTTTGCACTCTGTGCACTGGTAACAGTCAGGCCTTTCATTTAAATCGACGAAATCAGGCACAAAGCCTTGTGCCTCTTCGCTATTCTTAATAAACGAGAATTGCTTCAATGGGTTGTTCGACAAGATGGCGTTCATGCTCAGGGCCTCGCAAAAAATAAGTTTGTGTGCGTTGACTTTATTGAAAGTCGACCCTGGTTTGGTGGTTTTAAGGCAGCGAGCTTTGGGTTTGGAATGATTAGGCATTATTTTAAAATATTATATCCTGTCAAAAATACAATTATTTCTAGAACTACAAGATGCTATGCTTTGATGAGTTTCTCAATCTTCATTTTTCAAAACCCGAAGGGGCTGGCTATGTCTGCAAACGATGTAAGAAAAGGCGTCACAAATGCGCGGTTTAACGAAAAAAACTCCAACATTCTTTTTTTGGAAATAATTGCAATTGCTGTAGCTGCAGGGGCTGGAACTGAGTCATGGTGGGTTTTTGGTGGCGTTTTGATTGCTCTGACCGGCGGGCTTTACATTCGAGTCATTGCAATTCCTCTCATGGTGGTTTTGAGTTGTTTTTGGGGCTTGATTGGATATGGAATAGGCTCAGCGGCTGACTCCACTGGGGCAGCGGTTGTGCTGGGAATCCTTGGGTTTTTGATGGGACTTGGGATTCATTTCTCGGCTTTGCAGTGGGCTAAGGATATTGAATGACACCGTGGAGGTTAAAGAGAACCCTGAATCTGGTACCCAGTTAGGCAGCAAGCCTTTCTGTTGTGAAAGTCTGTGGTGAGCCGTTCAGCTCCGGGTGATTGCTTTGGATGATGGCCTTGGCCATGACCGGGCACACACTGTTGCCCACCATCTTGATCTGGTTGGTTTTGGTAATCGGTGTGCCGTTCTCGTCGCGGTCAATCACGTAGCTGTCAGGAAAGGACTGTGCACGGTACAGCTCTCGCACGGTGAGCATGCGAAAGCCAATATCAACCAACATGTACAACTCGCCATCTACATCGACAACAAAGCCTTGAGGGCCAGATGAGTCTGGAGTGCCTGTGGATTCTGCAGTATATCCTTCAGCCCATTTTTGCATGAACAGGCGCACCTCAGCGTGGTGCGTGCCCTGTGCGCTGATGGTGTGAAGCGGCTCGTGCATGGAACTGCCCACATTGGTGCCACGAAGCTTGACCAGGTACGACATAATGAGCGCAGCTGGTGCGCCACTGGCAGTCACCGTGTTCAAGGGCATCTCAAGGCTTCGAATGCCATGGCTGAATCGCTTTTTGCCGCATTTTCCTTCACCGTGCCCAAGGTGAATCAGGTTAGACATCACGAGCACGTCGGGCGAGTCTTGGCAGGTGTCTTTGAGGGTATTGGTGATGAATTTGGCGCACTTAACCGCGGCGTTTTGTCTGGCGTTTGTGTCGCGACGAGCAGGTTGTAGGCGGTCGGCCGGCACGATGAATCGCTGCTCGGGCGAGAGTACATAGCGCTGTATTCCTTTGACGATTCGACGACAGGTGGCGGGTACGAGCGGCTTTTTACGCCCGAAGATACTGGGCGCCTCAATTGAAAAGTCCACAATCGTTGCAGCTGTGTTCCACGGCAACATGCCCTTTGGCACTTTGCCATTCGAGTTTGGTTTTGCATGGGTGGGCTTGGGCCATACAATTGGTTGGCCATCGCAACGCGCAATGAAGTACAAGCGCTTTCGCGTGGTCGGCGCGCCGTAGTCCGACGCCACCAAAATGCGGTACTCAAACTCATAACCAAGCTCTTGTAGTTCTGAAACCCACTCATCGAAGGTTTCGCCTTGGTGGTCCTTCTCTGGAAAACCGTTCTCATCCAAAGGCCCCCAGCTCAGCATCTCGGGCACATTTTCCCCGGCAATGACTTGGGGGCGAACATCGCGCGCCCAGTCTCGAACCACCCAGGCAAGCCCGCGCACGGCCTCAGAGACAGGCACTCCGCCCTTGGCGACCGAGAAGTGCCTGCAGTCGGGCGAGGCCCACACAAAGCCTACAGGCATGCCCTTTGCGGCTGTCTTTGGATCCACTTCGAATACATCGGAGATGTAGTGCGTGGTTTGTGGGTGGTTGACCTTGTGAATACTCAATGCAACCGGGTTGTGGTTCACCGCAATATCAACGTGCCTGCCAAGGGCCATTTCGCTTCCGAGGCTTGCTCCACCGCCACCGGCAAACAAATCCACGTTGATGGCTTTGTGAATTGGCAAGATGAGTTGTGGGCTGATCATTTTGGATGAATCCTTTTGTTGTATTTAGTAAATATTATATCAGTCCAAAAATATCCAGTCGGTTGATTTTTTTTGAACGGGAAGCTGAAGTGGAGTTGGTACAATGAATTAGAGATAAAGTCGATGAAATCAAAAGAGGGAATTCACACATGCTAAGCCTGACCAAAGCCACCACAGTGATCGTGGACAGTCGAGAAAGTCGCGCCGAGACATCGGCATTGCTGATGACAGTGGAAAATCTGACCTGCGTTCAGTCTGAGCTACAGGTGGGTGACTATTGCTCGGCAGATCTAAAGTCCCTTGGCGTTGAGCGCAAGACTGCAACCGACTTGGTGCTCTCCATCATGGATCGGCGGGTTTTTGGGCAAGTGGAGCTTTTGTCGGGACAGTTTGAGAAGGCCGTGCTGCTGATCATTGGAGACCCATACAGCGTTCGCTCTGAGATGACATCTGTTGCCATGGACGGGTTTCTAAGTTGGGTTGCGACTCTTACTAACACGAGCCTGATGATGGTGGCTTCTGAGCGCCAGGCAGCAGCCCTTGTTGCCCGGATGGCCTTTCATGCCGAACACGGTCTGGGCTACGACGTATCCTACCGCCACTCCAAACCCAAAGAGGAACTCTTTTGGGCGCGTTATGCAGCCGAGGGCTTGCCAGGCGTTGGGCCGACCACCGCCAAGAACCTGATCGCTCACTTTGGAAGCGTCGCGGCCCTTTTTCAGGCGTCAGAGAGTCAACTCAAAATGGTCAAAGGCGTTGGACCGAAGATGGCCAGTGCGATTGTGCAGGCGATCAACACGAAGGTTAGTTAAGGAAAAAAAATCACCAAACCATTTTTGTTCACTGAGAGCATGGTGGCTGGTCATTCGCATTTGAGGCAAGGCAGCATGGACGTTCAACAAAAACTCAACATCATTCAGCAGGTATTGCAAGACCACGGGTGGGAAACGATTGCGGACCGCAGCACAAACTGCATCGCAAAAAAGTCCTTTGAGATCCTGGATGGTATCGATAATGATGCCCTTGTATGGTTCAGCGATTTTGCAAGGGAAGGCAGTTTGATGATTACAGGCCAATACTGGTCTGAAGGAAACAATGTTCTCGGGGCCAATGGCGTGATCATCAACGCACAAGATTCAGACGAAAAGATCAAGTCGATGATTGAACAATTTGTTAGGTCTTCGGAGTTTGACATCGATGAGAGCTTTGGTCGGCGTTTGAGATCCAGTGCGGCATGAGGGTATTTTTACACCCCCTGTACGCACTAAGACAATGTGTTTGATTTCAAGGCACGCTTTTGAAAAGGCCGGTAAATTGGCCCAATCAGCACAGCATAGAGAATTAAATCAATGAGTAGCTTTGTCCCAAGAAACGCCTGTTATGTAGGGGTTTCTTTCAAGCAGGCGTTGCGAGAACAAGAAATTCCGATGGGTTTAAGCAGCACAGATCGTTTTGTGCCTGACGAGATAGTGACTACGGCCAATGGAGATTCGCCCGGTTTTTCAATGGCATCAACCTACCTTGGAATACCCTCTTCACACGAAGGGCTAAAAGTGCAACGCGAGTTTCTTTACCTCGCATCGGCAAACGGCTACGACTTTGCTGAGCGAGGCAGCACCATGACACTGGCCATGATCGATCAACAGCGGTTTGTGAACTTCAACAGGCTTGCACGATGTGGACTTCATCTTCTTAGACAGCACTTGATCAAAGAGGCTTCAGACGGTGTTTTGCTTTTGCCTCTGGATCTGAAGGATTACCCACGCATTTCCCTGGATGGCTTGAATGGCCCGAGCGTTTTGCGTCTTTCCACAGAGTACAGGGAAGCAAGGGCAAGCCTTGCGCGCTTTGCGTTTGATCGCCTTGGTGCTCACGCAGCTCGAATTCCTTCTGCGGAGGGCGGGCGCCGGATCTCGCGTGTTTTTGTGAACCCGGCTCATTTGTCGGATATTGCGCTTATTGACCGAACGTGAGCATTAACATCTCTAACAAACCAACAACAGTGTCTGGGAGTATTGAGGTGTCGCGATACAAAGAAAGGGAGACTGAATCATGGGTGCTGGCTTTTTTGAGAAGATCTTCCCAAAGAAAATGAAGGCCGTGCGGGCGCACGAGCGCGCTCAGAGTTTTGCTAATCAGATACGGCATGAAATTGATGCAAAGTCAGTATCAATGCCCACTTATGTTGAGTTTGTAAAAAGACTCAAAGATACAGGGATCAAGAAAATTGAGCTGCTCGCAGTCGGTGCAAAATTCTACACAGTGGCCGAGATGAACGATGGCTCTGTTAAACAGGCAGATGAGATTCGTGAAGACTTTCTTAAGGTATGTGCGTTTATTCAGTCAGACATCTTCGGCCTGAACTCACGATCACAGGAAATTGGTACCCGGCCTATGGAAGTGCTCCAGGTTGAGGTATCCGGGGATGGCGAGATGACGCTATCGAATCACTCGGAGGAGCTTTACTCCACCAATGGGGTAAGTATTCACGGGAACCTGTTGGATCGGGCGTATTTTCACAAAACAGCACCAATTTACGTGGGACTTTGCGAAAATGCATGGCAGTCGCACAAAGAGGCGCGAGCCGATCTAAGTGAACACCGGTACGGGATGAATACAAAAGGGTAGTAGCGCTCAGGGCGAGGTGGAACATGAGAAGAGAGGGAGTAGCAGACGCCACCCCCTTTATTTGGATTAGCACCAAAGTAGATTTAACCCTCCTTTCATGGCTTCCCTGCAGCTCGTGACCTTGCCTGTCCGGTCGTCCTTCACCAAGTTGTCTTGAAAACGGTAGGTCCTGAACTTGTCGCCTCGCATCCCCGACCCCACCATGGCCTGCCGATTGGCTGACAAGGATTCATGCTGCGCACTTGAGGATCTTTCAGCAACAAGCCTTTGCAGCTCAGCGTGGGCTTGTGCATAGGAGTTCTCTCGGCTGCGGCACTGAGCAGTGACCACAATGCCCGTGGGCAAGTGCTTAAGACGAAGTGAGTTCTGGTGCTTGTTGCGGTGTTGGCCACCAGCGCCGGTACCGGAAAACCATTGGAGTGAGAGATCTGCGCGCGCAAGCTCACCGAGATCAACAGTGACGGCCGGCACTACTGCCACGGTGCATGTGGAGGTGTGTACCCTGCCCTTTCTTTCAGTGGGCGGCACGCGTTGAACCCGATGTCCGCCGGACTCGAATTTCTGAAGAGATTTGAAAACTGTGGAGCTTGCGTCGCAGACTAGAACGATTGTTCCGCCTGGCGTGGGAGGAAGAGGTTCGAGTCAGCCAAGACCCTTGTTGGCAAATAGTTTTTCATAAGCGCAGGCCAGATCGGCTGCAAACAGCTTGCTGTCATCGCCCCCTTCTGCGGGACGGATCTCGATGTGGAATTTCATCACAATCACCTTGTTTAAGTTGAAAAATTATTCAAGTGCGCATTGTGTAGCACATGAACGTTTCCATTATATCAAGCTCGGTGCTTGGTTGTGGTGACTATTTGTTCCCAAACCAACTGGGGTTTTGCTGACAATAAGGCCATGCAACCATTATGGAAAAGGTACAACGAGCATGAAAACCCAAGCAGAATTCAATGAACGCATGAAGCGTTGTGCAGACATCGTGTTCAAACAAAGCGACGCACACTTTGGTGCAGATCGTCGATCGAGCGTTTCGACCAGAACTCTGGCGTTTGTCACTGTGGCGCCAACCATGTTACAGAGCAACGGCTTTAAGCTTTGGATGGAATACCCTTCGGTAGAGGTGTTGTCTGATTGGATTGAAAAAAACATCGGTGAGGCGCCTCTGAGTTTCCTGCAGGAGCACGGGGTGTTTGAACGCAATGGAGAGAATCAGTTGGTTCTTTCTGACCTGTTTCCAAAATCAAACATGTTGTTCAGCGCGCTTTCTTGCAACAGTTGGGTGAAAACCACCTCTAAGGAATTAATCGGGGTGACGTTGAAAATTCAACGCGGCCAGATTGAAAGGTCTGACCTGCCCTACATTGATGAACTGCGGCCACAGCTGGCAGCTTTTGCTTCTGGACTGTCGCACTTTGAACATACGCTGCAGTGCCTGGACTCAACGCGTGAAATCTGCGAGAAGCTCATTGACGAGGGTGTTGACCAGGTAGATTTTTACGCGGCGAACCAAGACAGTTTTGAAAAAATGCTGGATGCCTTTTTTAAGCTAGAGGAGCAATGCAGCGCCTCAGAAGATGGTACCGAATCAAGGCTCATCGCACTGATGTGCCCAGGCCACGGCGTTGAGTCAGTAGAAAAGGTTATGGCAGACGCCGCAGGGCAGATGAAGGATCTGATGCAACAGGTCAACGACAATGGATTCACATCGGGTGCTTCACACAGGGGCTAATTTCACCCAAACCCTGCGATTCGCTCCAGGGTTTGGATAATCTAAATGGCGAAAGGTTAATCAACCGCGCATCTTGGGGCCCGACTGTTCGTCGTGGGGTTCATTAAAATCGTAATCATCGTCGTAGAAGTACCCTTGATGTGGACAACTTCTACTTGGGGCAATCGTGTCGTAACTGTCTTTGAACGGGTCGAAGTATTTTGCTTTGATGACGCGGAGCATGGATGCGGAGGCGTCAAACTTGATGTCGCGTTCGATGAACCCGCGCTTTTCCTCAAAGAGCTGCTGCCCGTTACCGCTTGCCTCATCTGGACTGTTAATCGCATAGCTGGCCGTTGTCTTCACAGACTGGGGCTTTCCGTTGATCGTGACCTCTGCTTCAACGTTTAGATCGGCAACGATATTGACCCTTCCGGGTGCCCAGGGCTGCTCTTTGACCACACATCCGGTGCATTTTGAATTCAAGACTTCGACGGGTGAGTTTTCATTGAACTGTAGGTCGTGAACCCAGTCATGCCCACCAATGCGACCGTAACCATCGTACACGCCTTGAATGGTCTTTCCGTTTGGCAAGAACGCGACAACCTCGGTCTCACAGACCGCATCTGCTGGAATGGACTCGCCGCTTTTTGAGCACAGATAAGAGAAAAAACCCATGAGAAAACTCCTTGATTGATTATTGGGAACGCCCTGAGGCGCGTACATGAATCAATGCTAAGGATTTGGGCTTTTGGTTTGGTAATTAATGTTGGGAATGGTGGAGAGGCAGGGATTCGAACCCTGGTGTGCTGTGAGGCACAACTGGTGTTCAAGACCAGCGCAATCAACCTCTCTGCCACCTCTCCGTGGGAAAGACATGCGATAGCTCAACAAGAAGTGCTGCAAGGTGGACGCGCAACCCTGATTCGAACAGGGGAACAACCGGGTTGCAGCCGGTGCCATTGGACCACTCTGGCATTGCGCGATTAAAACGGTGGTGGTTTTGACAAGAGTCGAACTTGTGACACCCGGACCTTCAAACCGGTGCTCTACCAACTGAGCTACAAAACCACGAGAAAAAAAGATGCTCACCGCATGGTGTGCGGGTGTGCGAAAGTGTTGGTCGGCATTGAAAGATTTGAACTTTCGACCCTCTGGTCCCAAACCAGATGCGCTACCAGGCTGCGCTAAATGCCGTGAAAAAATAACTGGTGGGCAAGGATGGATTTGAACCATCAACGTTTCTTATGTGACAGATTTACAGTCTGCGTGCTTCAGCCAATTTGCATACTTACCCGAGGTGGAAATTAAAAGAAGCACCTTGCGCGTGCCGCCTTCTGCGACGGTTCACTGCGCAAGGGTTCTAGTTAAAACATCAATGAGCTGCAAGGTTTGTCACTGGGCGTGGTTTGTGAGCACGCCCGCCGCCCTGTGTTGCAGCTCTGGTGTAGGCCGAATAGTTCCCAAGTACATGCTCGATCAGAAGCATGGCTTTGGTGGCCAGCGGAAGATCCTCGGCACTGAACACCTTCTGGGCTTGGTTTAATTTGCCGTTGACTTTGATTTCGATGAGCCAGGCACCTATTTGTTTGCTGGTCTGGACATCGTGTTTGACTTCGCCCAGCTCGTTTAAATGAGCCCGGGTCAAGACTTCAATGGGTTTTCTGTTTTTCATCGTGTTGTCTTCATTGTGGTGCATCGCCTTGTTGGCGGCACAGTTTGTTGTGGCACTCTCAACCGGATTCGAACCGGTGTTCTCGCCGTGAAAGGGCGGTGTCCTGGGCCATCTAGACGATGAGAGCATTAAAAGAGTTATTTTTCTTGAATGGATTTAGAATGAAAATTAATGTAATCCTTGCGGAGTAAACTCAAGTGAATGATTATTCAGATGAAGAGATAAACATTAAGGCAAAAAGCCTATTTGCTGGCAAGGTTAGAGATTCTTCTAAGGGCGACTTCACTGAAGAACAAAAGATTGTTGCGATCAAAAATGCTGCAACCGAACAAATTGAATTGGCTTTAAAAGACAGGCTTCTTGATAAAATAGCAAGCGCCACGCACAAAGCATACTTGGAGGCATTGAGCGCTCAAGATGAAAGCGAATACAGGTATCTTTGGAGGCAGCTTGGCGAAATTAAAGATATGGAACGAGCTTTGGTCGTCCTATTTCGGGCTTCAAAAATAAAAATGATTGATTGATTAATGCCAATGCTCCGCAGGAGGCTTTTCAAAAGACCTTAATAATGCCTTTTGAAAAACCTCCTGACCACGCTTCAGTGCTGCTTTGACTTTGAGTCGTGCGGCCTTTAAAGGCTTGCTGTGTGTGCCTGCGCCAGACTTAAAGCGCACTGAGTTGTCTTTTCGAGGTCTTGGCACTTTGACCTGCATGAGGGCTTTCATGGTGGTGGGTTTCCTTTTGAGAAGAGTTAAAACTTGGAGCGGACAACCGGCCTCGAACCGGTGACCTCCGACTTGGAAGGACGGCGCTCTACCAACTGAGCTATGTCCGCTGAGATTGCTGGTGCTGGCTGTCGGGTTCGAACTGACGACCTGCCGCTTACAAGGCGGTTGCTCTGCCAACTGAGCTAAACCAGCGAGGAAAATAATGAGAAATCGAGAGGTTTACTTAATTCAAAATAATTGAATGACTTTGAGCGCATCTTTCCTGTTTGTGAAAAAATACGGATGAGTCAATCAACGAACTGTTCGACCTTACGAGCACACCCAAAGTCACTACTGCCTCTGGAATTTAACCACCAGTCGGACGCATTGCTTTAGGCTGCTCTCTCGAACTTCTCGTTGAGCTATCAACTTGTTAAAGAACTGCGATCAGAATGAATGATTTCTGAAAGGGGTTCTTTCAAGGGAGAGCTTTTTGACTTGTGGGGAATTCTTGCTGGGTTGCTCGCTGGGAGCTGCTTGCTAGAAAGTCCTTAAGGTCTTTTGGCTTCCCCTTCCAGGGAACCCAGCAAACCTCTTGGTTTACTTTATCCTGGAATGGTCTGGAATCGCTCTGATCCCGGCCCGAAACATTTGGGTGTTGAATAACACGCCTCGTTTGCAGGTGTTGAGTACCCCTCGCCCACAAAGGCATAACCAAAGAACACACCCGTAAAGCCAGACGAACCGAACACACGCGCAACGGGCGTGGGTGCCGTCTTGGCGCCTTGCTCGATTGTTGTGTAAGTTGGGTTCATCAAAAATATCCTTTTGGGAGTCTGTTCGTTTCATTCACCAAATGGCTCAAACGCCACCGATGAATGAAATATACAGATCGGACAATCTTGCGTCAAGCGGTTTTTTTGAACAAGTTCAAATTATTTTTAACAACGACCCTTGATATAATGTTTTCAGCTCCGAGGTGATGGCGATTCCGAGAACACCTCGTTGAGCCTTCTCGCCTTGGCAAACCAGTCGTGATCGAATCCGGCCTGGTTAAGCACTTGAGGTGGGTACAGGTACCTGTGATCGCGTTCGACGTACTTTCCCTCATCGTAGGCTTTGACGTTTTGAGCTGTGACTGTGTTGATCCAAGCAAGCGCTTGCCCGTGATCGGGAAGCTCAATGATGGAGTTTGATCCTGCAAACTCAAGCGCTTGTTGCACACACTCCCACTGCTTCCAGTCTTCGGGCATGGGGATTGTTCCGATCAGCTCGATGTCGTCTTGATCAAAGTGCCCGCGAGCCAAGGGCTCTGGCAGGAGCACGGCCTCGTTGGCGTGGATGTCAATGTAAACGGCGCTGCTCATGTCGCGTAGCCCGAAAAGATCAAGTCGCGCCTTACACACCTCAACAGACTGCTCAGTGCTCAGCGTTGAGGCCAGTCCGATTAAGTCCTTTTCCTTGGCCTGCGCTTGATCGAACTTTTCCTTGTTTTGGGTCACGAAGGCATCCACGTTCTCGCAAGCCTCAAACCGGCTCGCAGTGTAGCCGCCGCTTGCTTTGTAGACCTCATCGACGCCGAAAGTTTCTTGAAGCCGTGCGCGAATGGTGTCAAACAGTGCGTCAATCTTTGTTTGCTCGAACTGGCGAAGTACGTCAACCGGCAGGCCGGTGTCGATGACCTTTGTTTGGGCCTCATCACAAAGTAGCTTCTCGCCGTTGTAGCCGGTGTAATACGGGTCTTCTTCAATGGCTTTTGGGCTGTACACAGCAACAACGTGATCGTGCTGATAGCCTCGAATCCCCACAAAAATGCTTCGGTCATTGGCGCAAGCAATAACCTCGAATCCGTCAGGGATGGTTTCGTGATCGGGGTATGCTGGCTTTGCATCTTTGCCAAGGATTTCAGCGGCAGCATCGAACGCGGTGCTGCGTAACTCTTCTGTGTGGTCGTCCCACTGAGAGGTACACCAATCATCGAAATCCATAAAATGGTCTGCAATTGCACCACTGCCCATGGCATCGATTGCCTCTTGCTCAAAGCCTTTTTCAAGTAGCGCTTCTTTTGCCTGCCTCGTGTAGGCGTCGGTATCCGTGTCGGGAGAGCCGCCCACCAAGAGCGCTTTGCCTTTGCCGTCAAATGTCTGGTAGTAAATTCCTGCACCCATGGTGTCGTCCTTTTTTGCTGTTGTGCGTTCGATGTGCCGATTGTGCGTCGAGTGCGCCGTTGGTTTGTTGACTTTCTTAAAAGTAGGCGGGCTTCTGGGCGTGCTCCAGAAGCTCAACACTGCGCACCTGAACCTGCTCTGGCGAGAACACCCGATACTCAATGAGTCCTGCGCCAGCGCCAGATGAACCCACACATGCACCGTCATAGCCGTGAGACGTGAGAATGGCGATCTCCCCGGGATCATCAAAGTAGCGGTACCCGTCGAAGTAGAGGCAGTCCAGCTTTTCAAGTAACTCGGCTTCTCGGTCTTCTTTTTTTTCAATGGCCAGGCTCTCGTTGAGCCAGTCCTTTACGCTGTCTATCTTTAACTGAGAGGACAGTTCATCCCAATTGTTGGTGTTCATAATGCTGTCGGCGTACTTGATGGCAATGCGCACGGCGTGCTCAACCCCGATGCGCCGGGCAATGTGGCCCACTTCCAAAAAGGGATCATCGGGTGCGTTAACAAAGCAGTTTTTGATTGTGATGTCTGCACAGATCATCTTGGGTTCAAGCACTTCGTCGTCACAGTCATTGGGGTCAAGCGCATAGATCATGGCCAACTCGTGCGGGCCAAAGGACAAAGCACCTAGCTTGGTGTTCAGCACGCCCTCGCCGTATTCGCCCCGGTAGGCTGTGATACTGAGGGTTTGCCCATAAGATTGCTGGGGAGCCACGTTGCCACAGTAAGGAGAGAACTGAGTCATGGCCGTCATGCTTTTGGCACCTGGCGTTCGGTGTTCTCGTGGTCCTGATCTCCCTCTGCGCCAGCCGTGCCAGCGGCTTCGAGTTCTGCCTTGGTCTGGGCGTGAATATCTTCCCAATCGATTTTCCACTGCCTTTCGCGATAGCCACGCAGCTCTGAGGACTCATCAAGGGCTTTGACCACATCCATGAAGTGAAAGTCATTCCATGGCCTGATCGGCTTGTGCAAGCCGTACCCGGCAACACCGTCTGAGGAGCTGGTCACCGAGACAAGCGATCGGGTGAGTGAGGACACCTTGTTTAGGAACTCATGCTCGCGCTTTGCAGCTTCTTCAGCTGCTACATCTTGCGCCTTTTGTGCAAGCTTTGTTGCAAAGCTCAGAACCTCGGTGGTGAGTTCTACGCCACAGGATTTGGCAAACTCGCTGACCTGGGCGAAATGATCGAGAACAAAGTCCGGTGCCATCTGCACGGCAGTTGCATCAATCAGGTTTTCTGGGTTTGCGGACATCGCTGTTTCTCCTTGTGTGGTTCCGCCCAAATCGCTATGGGCTTGTTCAATGCACACACAATATCGGGTTTCTGGTTTAGTTTGTTTTTTTCAAAAATGACAATATACCAATATGATATAATATTTTCATTGAGCAAATAAGCGAGAAAAGAGATGGATCACTCAGGCTTCGGAAAACAGTTCTACCCCACCCCACTGCCGCTGGCGCTGAAAATGGTGTCCATGATTCAGTGGGACGGCAACGGTGCGGTGCTTGATCTAGCCGCGGGTAAGGGCGATTTGTTGGCTGCTGCCGCGTTGCGTCATACTGGCTCGTTCTGGAAGTTCTTTAAGGGCAACCGCCAGGCGCGAGACAACGGCCCATTGCAATTTACTGAGATCGACCTTGCCGAAGTCAACGACACGATCTCAGACGAGCGATTTCAAAAAGAGTGGCAAGAAACCATCCGGCGAGTGTCTTCTCGCCTTTGGGCAATTGAAATTGATGAGAGCTTGCAACACGTTTTGCGCGGCAATGGCTACCGAGTCATTGGGTCGGATTTCTTCTCCTACTCTGGCGCCATGCAACCAAGCTACATTCTTATGAACCCGCCATTTGAGTCGGGTTGCCAGTTTTTGCTTCGGGCGATTGATTTTTTGTACTCCGGCCAGATTTGCTGTCAACTCAATGCGCAGACATTGCTGAACCCCTACTCGCTTGAGCGTCAAATGCTGGTTAAGCGGCTGACCGAGCTAAATGCGACGGTTGAATACCTTGATGGTCAGTACATCGATGCGGAGCGGCCAACTGGGGTTCAGATCGCCCTGGTGTACATCGATAAGCGCGTTGCTATGGACGAGGTGTTCGGTGACATGGCAGACAAAGCCAATGACAACGTGCGCTTTGGTGAGCAGGCCAATAGCTCGGCGCTGGTAAGTTCAGATCGAATCGTTGCGCTGGTTGAGCATTACGAAGCCCAGAAAAACGCAGGAATCGAAGTGTTGCTGGACTTTCACAAACGCGCGCGGTCATTGCCGTTTCTGGATATTCAGGTTGAAGGATTTGAAACCCCGAGTTTTCGGGGCGATGAGCGATTGGCAAGAACAGAGCTGTTCAAGGCCAAGGCTAACGCCTACCTGACAAAGCTTCGCGAGAAACACTGGACAGAGATGATGAGCGATCCAGCAGTTACCCGGTGGCTGACCAAAAGTAAAAAGGAAGACTATCTGTCGCAATTGAGCATGTACAGCGCGATGGACTTTACCGAGAAGAATATTCGCAACTTTGTGAGCAAGATCAGCGCGGCATACCCCGAGACGCTATCGGCTGCGATTGAAGACGTTTTTGATGAGTTCACAGTGAAATACGCCTACCACGAAGACACTGGAAACAACGTGCACATGTTTTCTGGCTGGCTGTCTAACAAAGCGGCATACGTGAATAAGAAAGTGGTAATCCCACGCATGTCACCCTATGACATCAGCTGGAAGCAGTGGCGACCTATTGGGTTTCAGGTGCGAGAGCGTCTTGCCGATTTTGAGAAAGTCTTGGCCTACTTTGAAGGCGGAGGCCGGTTGATTGAACACTACCAGGGCGTGCAAAACGGGTTTGTTGCGATGTCAGACTTGATTGATGAAGCGGTCCGCAAGGGACAAACCTCCAAGATTGAAACTGAATTCTTCTGGGTCACGGTTTACATGAAGGGCACGATTCACCTGACATTTAAGGATCAGGAGCTTCGCCGTCGATTCAATGTGTTTGTGGGATCTCGTCGGGCATACCTGCCGCCAGACTATGCCAAGAAGCCTTACGCTGAGATGGACGCAGAAGAGCGCCGCGTGGTGGCTGAGTTTGAGGGCGAGAAAGCCTACAAGGTCGATGAGCGTTGCGATCCCTTTGGTGCCATGCGCGTCGCAATTCAGTCCAATCAACAACTGCAACTGCCCATGGCGGCGTGACACTCAAAAGTCAAACGATGCCTGCTTGGATTTGCTGATCGCGTCGCGCAGGCGCTGCTCTTTCTTGGTCAAGGGCGGCTCTCCGATGCGCAGATCCCGGTAAGGGGCGTCGTTTTTAGCAGCCAGCTCAATCCAATCCAGACAGAATTGTGGGTGCTCAAACTGCTCCAAGACCACAGGCTTGATCGCAGCAATTGCGCTCTGGGCCAAGTGGTCAATCAAAGCGTTCGCCGTTTGGTCTGTGACCTGCACACGGCGGGTGCCTGACTCATCGGTAAGCGTCACCGATTTCTTGGTCTGAACCTGGGCAATTGCCCGATCACGGCACTTTCTCACCTTCTCGGTTGGTATTCCAAATACAGCGTATCCCATCATTCACCTCGACAACTGGGTTGCTCGTTTTCCGTATTGAACACCAGGATGGGGTTGGTTTGGTGGCTTTTTTTCAACGGCTTTAATTGGTACCAAACTAGCGGGTGGGCTTGGTAGGATAAGGACGTGATGGCGGGACATATGATATAATATATTTTCAACCTTAACAAGGAATTCAAATGTTTTCGGCAAGCTGCGCAATGTATCCGGGCTACAGCCACCGCCAAAGCATATTAACCATGGTTGCTGAGCTTGATGCCGGGGAGTTTGTTGAGCCCGGCCTGGGTGCGCTGTCACTGAGCCATATCCAACTGGTTCCCCAAAACAAAGGACAAATTACCGAGGAGCTAATTGACGAGCTGTCGCTGCTCTCGCCAACAAGCAAGTTTCGCCTGCACGCAAATGCCCCTGTCATGGAACGCCATGTATTTGTGGATCTGAATGAGTTGGATAAACAGTGGGATTATTTTGCGCACATCAAAACGATTAACCAAGCCTTGGGCAACCCTGATTACAGCCTGCACTCGGGGCGGCGCACATGTTCACTTCGATCTTTGTTTGACAAGGCGCAAAGGCTGCAAGATTTCCTTGGCGCCCGCGTTGCCATTGAAGGGCAATACAAGACCGCCAGAGCTGGTGTTTTCTTGGTGAATAGTTGGTCCGAATATGAATCGCTGCTCAAGAGCCAGTGTTTCTTTGCGTTGGATTTGTCACACCTGAATATCGTTCGTTTTCACGAAGGGCCGCAGGACGACCTGGTGCTTGCCATGCTCAAAGACCCCAAGTGCATTGAGGTTCATCTCAGCAACAACGATGGAACGGGCGATCATCACCAGGTAGTTAGCGAAGACTGTTGGTGGAGCGCAATGCTGAGTTCCATTAGCCCAGAAGCAGTGATTTTTTCCGAAGGCAATCGCCGCTGCGCGATGGTCTCTAAAACAAACAATCAAGGAGATTGAAAATGAATGAACTGCAAACAGTGGACAGCACAGTGGGCTTGGTCTTGCCAGAAATGCCCAAAACCATAGGCGAAGCTTTGCTGATCGTCGGAAAACTAATGCGGAATCAAGATATCGAGACAATCACGATGAGCCGTTTTGGTGCCGGTGACTGTGGTGAATCGGCTGAGATTGACATGGATATGATCGACGATAGCAAGAGGAGTTTCCGGGATGTGTTTGCCGCGCTTGAACGGCATCGCGCCGTTATCTTGATGGTGTGCGACTCCTTTGATGCAAGGGTAAACGCTTGCTACGACAATGCCGGAGGCCAGTTTAACGGTGAGCTAAACCTTGTCCGGAATGAGGACGGGCATATCCTGCTTTGCGAGGGGAGATTTTCAGACCATGGCGAAGAACAACAAGATACGCTTGAGGAAAGCTACAACAAAACGGAAAGAGATCTGCTCCTGGCAGACAATCTTCCAAAAGACAAAGCCCGCAAACTAATCAGAATTCTGAATAAGCAGGACAGTTTTGTTGCTCTCTCGTATTACGGCTCAGACAAGGAGGCGCACAAGGTCAACTACGATGAGGGTGAAATTCCGGGGGAAGATGGGGAGTTCGTAGCAGCGACTCTCGATGAGCTTGTTGAGAACATTAATTCAGGCTTCAGCCATGACAATGGCGGCGGCGGGACGTTTAGGTTTGAGCCGGACGGAACAATGCTTCGTCGGGAGTTTGCGTTTGTCGAGACTTCTACTCCAGGTCAATCGTTTGATGAAAAATACTCACTTCGTGATGACAGTCTGGTGTTGATAAAAAACTTCGATGTACTAGAGGATGATTCTGTGCTTGAAAACATGACAGAGGGTGAGGTAGACCAACCCAGGCTAGGACTCTAAATTTCTTCTGGAATTGGTTGTGAGTATTAATTCTCAGCGGGGACGGTAGACTTTCTCGTTGAGAATATTCTCCAGGCCAGCACACCCGACATCACAATGCCCGGCAATTGCCCCAAAACCAATTGAATGTTCTGAATCATCAACCCGTTTATTGCCCAGATGGTGCAACTCAGCACAAGGCCCAATCGAAGGTAGAGGTTTGATGCGTAGAAGAACAGCAGGGTCGTGAACACCCCAAGGAAAAGGAGTAGATAATCAGCCGCAGAAGACCACACCACAATCATCATCAAGATGTGAACCACACAGAACCCAAGGCAAAGTGCCAGCCTTCGCTGGGTACCAATCCGATCGGCGTAAATTGACACGAAGATTCTGGACGCTGTTGTCAAGCACAGGGCGGCGGTGGCCCAGTGCCCAAGCAGAAGCGTAGATGCTCCCATCATCAGGTTTGCCGCAGAAAAGAGCGATTTCGTGACTTTTTGGCTGATAAAGAAAAAGCCCGTCACATTCAGCGCGAGATATGCCCACGATAGCGTTTCGGCGGTTGCCACACACTAGCTCCTCTTGGTTTTAAATGAGTCACCAACATACTCACTGTGTGGATTGGTTTGGGGAATATTTTTTTGTTGATGAGTTGCCAAACCATTTGATCTTTTCAATAGCCTGTAGTCATGCAAACGAAAATGACATGAGGCACCAAATTGATCGACCACTACAAACTCAAAGCAAACAGCAAAGAAGCACGCGTGTTTCTGTCCATTGGCCCCAGTAACGAAGTCATGGATGGCAAGCTTCGCGTGATGAACGCCCGGTTACTGGTTGGCGATCCATGCAAAGGCGATCTTCTGGCTGGCCCTGAGGTTCGCGTGATGTTTGATAGCGATCGCCCTTATGGTCGCAAGAACTGGATGATGGTCAAATCCTCCGTGCAGGACGTCGACCTTCTGGCGAAATCCATTAAGTCTTCGGACACACAAGAGCTTTCTGCTCGGTTCAAACCCTTTGAACCAAAAAGCCCAACCTTGATGATGGAAGTGGGTCAGTCAGATAGCACAGAACAATTTTTGGGTTACCTGTTGGACACAAGCCAGGCCGGTCGCTTTGATCGCATGGCAGTGGGATTTGACCCGTTTGAAGGGCACTTTTACCAGCAGCGGGTTCCCTGCCAGCAAGCCCGCGATGAGCAGGCCGAGAAAGACCGCTTTTTAAACAAAGCCATGATTGCCTCTCGGTATTGCATGACCCTGCAAGCCCGGCTTGATCGGTTGATGCATGACGACAAGCAAACCGGCGCGAAAAACGTGGCAGACCGGCTTTTCGAGGATGTGGTGTACCTGTATTCCGAATCAAGCGAAGAAGGTTGCAACAAACCCTTGGGCGCATTTGCCCAGAATGAAGCACGTAGCGATTTCGAGGACAGTGAAGGCAATGCCTACTCGCCCACCAAAGGTGTGTACAACGTTTACACGGGCGGCTTGGATTTTGAGTGGTGTTTTTCGGAATCCGCAGCCATTGATTGCTTCACGCCAATGGTCTTGGCACAGGGCGGCGGTGACTTTTCGATTTTCTGCGAAAACGATGAGGCTTCAGCCAATGTGAGTTTTGATATTGAGCCCAACGACGAGCAGGTTAAGTCCAAGCTCTCTGTCTGGCTGATGTCACTTGCCCGCCAAGTCGAGGAAAGCATCACCAACGCTGAAATCAGAACCCGTGAGATGCAAGAGCCAGACGACAGCGCTTTGCCCGATGTGTACGCCGATGCAGAGGATCTGTACCGCGACTCACCCAATTAAATCGCAGGACTGAAGCCATGAAGATCAAAGATGAGCATTACAAGCAAATCGTCCGTGGACTTGAATCGATCGAAGCTCGATTGCGATTCAGCATGGGTGAATACCAGGCCGCAGGTCACAGCACGCAACGGTTCATGTGGGACGGTTTGAGGTCCGCCAAAATCAATGGCAACAGCACAAAGTGGATCTGCGATGAGCTGTACCCCTACATGGATGACAATCACATCAATTCAGCGCTGCGCTCGGCCTACGCCGAACTCGGCTATCTTCAAAAGAACGGCTCGGAGG